>Ga0315312_1000734_pt1 | contig 32308 bp, 29 predicted proteins | sample TDP7_MG_FD_203629 | JGI IMG/M metagenome (GOLD analysis project Ga0315312, IMG submission 203629) | Freshwater sediment microbial communities from Lake Towuti, South Sulawesi, Indonesia - TDP7 | ecosystem: Environmental > Aquatic > Freshwater > Lake > Sediment | place: Indonesia: South Sulawesi... | reverse complement strand
AGCCGTGGTCATACTGTTAATGCTTTTTCTTACACATAAACATGGACAACCAACAACTAAATCAGAATCACCCATAACAGGTCAGAAAAAACCTTCAGAAAAGTCCAAAGTGTCAGATAAAACTGTCCAAGAAAAAATTTCCAAAACACAGTCACCAACGGATTTTCAAGAGTGCATTCATCATTTTGGCTATCTAAGAACCCTGCCCAAGGGCACTCCAGTTCCAGACGAATGTTTTGGCTGCAAAAAAATATTGCAATGTTTGTTTCCAAGCGAATAATCCTGAGAAGTTCCCATTTTTCCCATATTCTAAATCAAGTACACCTACACAATCCACAAAACTGAAATATCAAAACCCTAAATAACTAGGAGAATGGTGACAACGCATTTCAGATTCTCCTTCTTCAGTTTTATATGACATGACTAAGCAGTTGATAGTCATAGGTGTCATCATCGTCATTGTTCTGTTTGCTTCCCAAACAATCATAGGACAGTTTTCTTCCTTACGCTTAATCGGCAGCACAGGAAAGGTGACAGTCATAGGTGTCGAAGTTTACTGGGACGCCAACCACACACTTCCAGTTGACTACCTCGATTGGGGAAGCGTCGAACCCGGTTCAATAAAGAACCATACTGTTTTTATCTATAATAAAGGAAATGAACCGTCCACTCTGTTTCTAAACACAACAAACTGGAATCCACCAAACGCCTCAAATTTCATAACCTTAAACTGGGATTACAATGGATACATAATTCCTCAAAAAGAAACCACTGAAGTGACTTTAACGCTGTCTGTTGCCCCAGTCATTGAAGGAGTAAAAGACTTCAACTTCGACATAATCATCGGCGTTAACAAGGAGCCTTAATCTTTATTTATCGTGTACATGTGTACAACGTTTATACGACAAGGTTTATTAAATATTAATATATATTATAACTAATGGTGTTCAAAATGAACGCCACTAAACACGAGGCGAAAATAGCCATCGCCACATTAATTCTTATTGGATGCGCCTTATCTCTCTCTACGCTAACCCAAGTTATGTCGTCTATGCAGACAAACATGAACATTTCTAACACAGGGTCTGTGAAAACTGTTGGAGTTGGAGTTTACTGGGATTCAGGCTTAACAAACAAGGTTTCTTCAATTGATTGGGGCATGCTGGAACCAGGCTCAAATGTGACCAAAACGGTTTACATTCGAAATGAAGGAAACGCAGCAGCTACGCTATCTATGGCGACATCAAACTGGAATCCATCGAACACTTCAAATTATTTAACTCTAACTTGGAACTATAGCGGTCAAACCCTTAACGTAAATGAAGCAGTCCAAGTGAAACTCACGTTGACTGCATCATCAAGTATAGCAGGAATAACCAGCTTCAGCTTCGACATAACAATAACAGCCACTGCATAAAGAAGGAAACTTCACCTCTCCATTTCTTAGAAAATTATGTCATCATTTGCTAGAGACTTGTTTAGAGAATTTGTTGTATCCTTTTGAATAATAAAAGTATTATTTGTTGCTGGTTGAAGTTTTGAAGATAAACGCATGGTTTACATTTTTCTAACTGGGGCTTAGACATATTCTCTGCATTAGGAATCGACTGGTCGCTGGCTTATGGTTTTGCCAGTAGAATAACCAATCGATTCAAAACAACAGTTAGGTGTATGAAAGATTAGCTAGCTCATAAAGCTGCATGCAAAAAAACCTTAAGTGATTTTTCATTTAGGATGGATCTAACGGCAAGTCTTATTGCTTGTTCGCTGTTGCATTTTGGCTTCCATGCGGTTTTGGCTAGTTTTTCTATTGACAGGTGCATGTTTTTGACATCGCCTTTCCAGCCTCTCCCTCCGTTTACTCCCCCGCTAAAGTGGAATTCAACGTTTGTTAACTTCATTTCTTCAGCAATTATTTTAGCTATCGTTTTGACTGTTATCTGGTCTGCTGAGCCGATGTTGTATATATCAGCTTTTTTGTTGCTCTTTAGGAAAGTTTTGGTTGCGTGAAGTATGGCGTCGATGCAATCATCTATATGCATGTATGATTTTTGTTGGTTTCCATCTCCGAGAATTTCCAAGCGAATGGGATCTTTTTGTAGTTTCTGGATGAAGTCGTAGATAACACCGTGATTGGATCTCGGTCCTACAACGTTGGCCAAGCGTAGGATGAGTGCTCTAAGGTTGAATGTATGAGCGTAGCTAGTGATGAGGGCTTCGCAGCCAAGTTTTGAGGCGCCATAGGTGGACATTGGGATTAATGGGCCATATTCTTCTGGTGTTGGCAAAATTGATGCTTCGCCGTATATGGTGGATGTTGAGGCAAATATTATTGTTTTGGCTGATTTGCTTTTCCTCATCGTCTCAAGCAAGTTGAAGGTAGTGACTAGGTTTTCTTGAAAGTGTATTAGAGGGTCTGTTTCTCCAACTCGAATCTCTGGATTTGCAGCAAGATGGAAAACTATTTGGGAAAATTGAATTGCTTTCGCTATGTCTATCGGGTTTTTGAGATCTCCTTTTACGAACATGAAGTTTTGATGGTTCAACGGTTGACTGATGTTTTCAATTCTTCCAGATGAAAGGTTATCTAACGCAGTGACTCTGCATCTTTCTTCAAGAAGGCATTTGCTTAAATGACTTCCAATGAAACCAGCTCCACCCGTTATCAAGATGTTATTCGTTGGCTTCATTAAGTCCACCAGTTTTTTCTTTCGTCTCACATAAATTGCCTCCTTGCATGCAACCAAAGCTATTTCTCTTTCTTTTATAGGTAAGTGTTGAGCATTGCCAATGATTAGATATACTCCGTATTGTTTGGTTCTCTTTTTTCACTTGGACACTAATCTTTATGTCAAGCGTGCGCAGAAAGCCCTTTACAATTATCTAATTGATGATGTTTAAAGACGTGTTCTTGAAGAAGTAGCTATCTCTTAGGTACAAATGTTTTCTTTTTGATTATGAAGACGCTTAAGGCTCCGAACATGCTTACCAAAATTGCTATTGTACCGAATGGTACTTCAGGCACGGTGTTGAATGATGTTGCCTTAATACTTATGACATTAGCAAGTCCCGCTCTATCTTTTCCTGTAGAGTCTCGGAAGAATGCTTGAACTCCCCAGTCACCTATAATGTCAGGAGTTTGAGTGTCGTTGGCGTAGCGAATGTCAGCCCAAGTTCCATCATTCCACTGTCCTTGGGTACCGTTTGTGTAGACAAATTTTGTGACTTCCCATCGGACAGGTCCGTTTCCATCTGGGGGTTCATGCCATCTGAATGTTATCTTTACGACATTGGAGTCAAGCGTTCCTGCTGTAATTGTTACGGGTGTGCCAGGAAGAATATCTATCCCATGAACGTTTGAAGTTATTGCATAGCCTGTTCCTAAAGTTGTCCACGGCGCGTAAACTGTGTTAATAGAGAGAAGTAAGCCTACTGAAACCAAAACTAGCATAATTGCGAATATAGGCTTCGACACATGGACTGCTCCGTTAATTAAACATTCTGCATCAAACACTTAAAGACATATGATTAATTAATCTAGAAAATTTAACTTTTTGTTCTATTTTTCTTTCTTGTCTTGAGGCTCGCAACGATTATTGTTTTAAATATCCTAATGCCGTCATGAAGAGGATTTATGTGAGAACTTCCCGCGGTATCAAGTTCTCTTCTGAAGACGTAGCCTTTGCCATATTCCTTTAGTGAAATTGGTTGCGGTGACAAATGTTTACGGTGGCATTACAGCCCGTAATAAGACGGTGATCATGAAAGCGGCGCCGAGAATTAGTGCAGCAAGTCTTAGCCTTGTCTTGTCTATTACGAAATCGCCGAAATAGTCTGAGTATGGTGCTAAGAGTTCTGACGTTACGAGCAGAATGATTGCGGTGACGGCTATCCAGAGGCTTATGTCCCAGATAGAAAGAGGAAAATACACTTGGTCACGCTTCTAGGGTTTGATACCATATTTCGATAGTTTGTAAATCTGGAGAAACCGCGTCTTTTGCAATAGTTACTAGTTTTCCTGTAGTCTTTGAAAGAGCGCATGCTATGGCGCTTGTTAGTGGGCAACCTATCGAATGGATGCTTTTGAAGCCTTGCTCACTTGAGTAGAGGTCTTTGTAGACTGAGCCAACTATTTTCGCGTGGAAAAGGTTGTTTTCTTGATTTATTTCGAATTCTTTGGCTAGTTCTAAATTGTTCACTATTATTGTGGGCAAACTGTTGCATAGCCGTTCTATGTCGACTTGCGTGAACTCGGTTTTGAGTTCTTTTTCAAATAGATTAATAAGTCCGTATCCTGGCGGCGCAATACATATTCCTTTTGGGTTCTGGAGAAGGAATTGTTTTTTAGCCATTTCTTCTATGGTTGGTATGGCAATAACGTCTTCGGCTGGAATGTAGACTATCATTTCTTTGAGTCCCTTTAGATATTCTGGGAGGTATGCCTCTTTCGGGTATGGTGGTATGTAAATTGGTTTTCCTTTGTAGCCGAGGTCTTGGATTATTCTGTCTATTGTTGTGTAAGATGAAATTGCAGAGGAACCCAGCACGATGCTTTTTACAAATTTAAATGGTCTAGCAAATAGGAAAAGAGCCCCCCAAAATGTGAGCCCTAACCCAATGAAGGCAAGAACAGTAGAAGTGTATACAACAGATCCTATAAGGGTTAGTGCTCCAATAGTAAGCAATATAAATCCAATTTTGCCCGAGGGCGTTCGCTTCGATTTTAAAAGGTCGCGTTTTAGGATTTCGTTTTCTTTTTGTAGGTTTTCCAGCGTTTGCATGAGATACTGAACCGTAGCTTGTTCCGATTTCTTGTCATTTTCTTTGTTTTCTGATTTGCTTCCGGGCTTTAGTGATACCATAAATTTCATTTCTTCCCAGTTGTTGCTTCCTACTTATTAGGTCTTCCAAACGAGTTTTGGCTGATCTAGGATGTTTATTGTGTCTGCTTTGATGATTCCATGCTTTTCCAAGCTATTCAGCGTGTTGATAAGCTCATCCAGTTTTACTGTTTTACCTGTAGTTTTTTTAAATGCTGAGACGATGTTATTAGTTGTAAGTTCTTTAGTTTTTTGATTCAGTTCTCTTACAATTTGGTACAGCTGCTTTTCATTTTGAGGAGCAAATTTTTCAAATATTTTTAGATTTGTTTTTTTCTTATTCTGAATCAATGCGTATTGAGATGTTTGTACGAATACCGCAGCAAACAAAGTCAATGCCAGCAGAAATTGTTGTATTGGAACCCCTATAGAAACAAGTGATTGCACTCGTAAGGGCTCCCAATAAACCACTATTGACTGTCCCAAGCTTTTTAGCTCTTCAATTAGCCTAGAGGAGCTTTCTGGGCTGGTGGTTAAAATCAAAAGGTTGATTCTAACATATCTCGGTTCAATTGTAAGCCCAGTTTTGAACAAGGCTTTTTGATACCAGTAAAGAGCGACGTAAGTGTAGTTGGAGGGATGTTGAAACACCAGATAACGAGCGACTATGCGTGGATTCTCTGTAAGTTGCAAGTCCCCTGACTCAACTACTGATACCAGTGGCGGCAGTCCTTGGGATACTCTCCAGGCGACTAGGCTTACCTCCCAGTTGTGAAGATTTGATAACGAATTAGCAACACCAACAATCACATAAACGGGTAAGGTAGAACTGTTGTTAGGCAAGTATGCGTAGATGAGCGATGCGTCTTGACCAGCTGCTTTTTCGTATCCTATATCCCTGTAGAGAAATTGCAGTTTATACTCAGTAATGTTGGGAAATACGTTTGCGTTTACTTGCGGGTTAGAATTCGAAACAGTTAAACTTGGCGCAAAAGCGAAAACAGGTGCTTGAAGACTAGCCGTTACCAAATAGGCGCCAAGCAGCAAAACTATAACTTTCACCCAAAAAACCTTAGAAACTTTCACATGTGAGAGTTTGAGGAACTTACCGCAGTTTGAACAGAAAGGCTCTTGCTTTTTCAAGCTTTGATTGCATTTAGGGCAAAGGGAAATTGTCTTTATCTCTCTTAATATTTCAAGGTGCAGAAATTTTTCTCCGATCAACAGTAGTAATAATATTCCGCCAAATATAAGAAGCCATCCTGTAAAAGTGTGAAATAGATTCATGGCTATTTCTTCGCCCAGCCAATATGCGGCGGAAACAATTATTGATATTCGAATGATGTTGAGTATGGGTAGAATGAGGAGACCGATTACAAAGAGAGCAACTCTTCGGGTGAGTGCACCACGGGTAATGTAGACAAGGAAAGTAGCGAACATAGTGAACGCAATCAAAGAGTAGAGTCCAGAGGACGCTTGATAAACTGCAAATTCAATTGGATTTGAGGATGTATTAAACGCTATTATTGGTGCTCCATAATTGTAGGACAGTGAAACAGGCAGACCCGCGGTTTTAAGCAGAGCGTACGAGCCTTGAGTATTTAGGCTTGCCAAAAAACCTCCTGCCGTATAAGTGAAAGTAGAGGGTGGAGGCATCAAAAAGAATAGGAACAGAATTGGGAAAATTAAAATCAAAAGTGTCTTGGTGTTAGCCAAAATCAACGTGACACCCATGATAAAAATCACGAGAGAAGCTATGTGATACTCCAGCGGATAAAAAGTGTAAGAACCGTACCAATAGAGAAGAAACGCTGTTAGACAAAAAGCAGCTCCAATAATATTACCTACAGATATTAGTCTCACTTTTCTGTGAAGCCTCTCTAATTCGAAGGCAGCTTTGACGGGTTCCCTTTTCCGATAAATCAAATAAGAAACAAGAAACGGCACGAAAATAATGTGACCTGCGGCTTCGCTTTGCAGGGCTTCGTTAAACAAGATTGACAAATCTTGCCAATAAACTATCAGAATAGTCAGTATGATGAGAGAAATCGCAATAATTTGAAGATATAAGCTTCTTGCATTCTCTTTGAGCTTTCGAAAAACTTTCACTTCTTCATTCTCCGAGTTTTTGGCTTTGTTATTGCGTACTGCAGATGACGAAGCATGCACACTTCACAATGATTTTAATCTAAGTGTACCTGATTGTTGTATGCGAGGGCAATTGCTTCTAAGTCTTTGAGTCCGTCTTGTCCAGAAGGTGATGGAAGTAAATCATTTTTTAGACAGTCGACAAAGTATTGAAGCTCATCAAAGTGAGGTCGATAAAACTCTGACTTGCCTGTTGTTAGCATTTGAGTTGCGGTTAGTAAACGGTTTCTTGGGCGGTGTTGTGCAAATGCGTGGTCTACGGTTCCGAAGAACTCGATTTTCAGTTGATAACCTTGGAGGAACCAGCCGACGGTTATAACGGCTGTTGTTCCTGATTCAAACTTGGTAAAACATATTGCGCTGTCTTCGAGGTCTAGGTTGAATCTGTGGCCGAGATGGCTTTTTATGTCTGTGATTTCTCCGAAGTACCATCTAAATAGGTCTATGATGTGGCTGCCTAAGTCAATGAGGGCGCCGCCGCCTGTTAGTTCTCTATTAAACCACCACTCGGGAACAGGAAGTGGAGTGTGGCTTTCGGCTCTGTGAAAGAATGGGCCAGAACTTATGAAAGTGGCATGTGCAATTTCAACGTCGCCTAGGGTTCCGCTTTCCATTTTTGTTTTTAGTTCACGAAAGGATTTGTTGAATCTTAATGGGTATCCCATCATCAGTTTTACGGAATTCTTTTGGGCAAATGCTACTATTTCTTTTGCTTCTTGGAGGTTTCTGGCTATTGGTTTTTCTAGAAATATGTGTTTGCCTGCTTCTGCGGCTTGTTTTGCACATCGTAGGTGAAGATGAGTGGGCAGTGCGATTATTACGGCGTCTATGTTGGATTCTTTCAAAAGTTGCTCGTAACTAGTGAACGTTTTTTTAATGTCGATGTTTTTGGCTTCGTTTAGGGCTTTTTTTGACAAATCGGAGACGGCTACAAGATTTACGTTGGGCAGTCTCAGACAATGTCTTAGATGAATTTTGCCTATATATCCGAGGCCAATTATTCCCAATCCAACCTTTTTCATTGTTTTAATTCTCCGTGGCGTTTGTTACTTAAGCTAACCCTAGTCTTTTACTCAGTCCCATGGTACCAATTAATCCATAGGCTTTTCCCATTAGTTTCTTTTGAATGCCTTTTCGAGGGTATCTTGCTTTGAAGTAGTCGAGGGGTATGCCTTTCTGGATGAAGTTAGTGTGTCCTAGACCTTCTTTAGCTGCAAGTTGAAGGTATCTTATTGTTTTCGGGTTTATTCCAGCGATTCTTGCAGCAACTGCATCAATCGCCACCGGGTCTTTGCTTGCCATCACTAATCCCATTCTGCGTGGTTTCGCACCCGAAACAATATTGCCATCTATTATGCATAAGTCGAATTTCATTGCCTTGTTAAGGGCAACAATTGCTTCTCCAAGTTTTGAATGATATCTGAACTTTTTGGGATATGGATTACAACCGAAAATATTCTTTAATGCACAGGTAAGTTTGATTCTTTCAAATGTGTATTTAATTTTTGGTATGTTAATTTTCAAGTCAGCATCTCGAATCGTCCAAGGCACCATTAAACGAAATGATTGATTTCCAACGGTAACTTCTATGTCCTCGCATTTGTCTTCGGAGAGATTTACCAAATTCACACTATGATTCTCAGAGAGTTTTTCGTAGCCGAGCATTTTGAAGGCATATTTGCATTTCATAGCTGAGGCATCAGACTCCACGATAGAAATGTCGGTGTCGGTGGCAATGTTCTCACGGATTAGGTCGATTAATGCGGCTACGAATTTTGGATCGGTTGTTTGACCGGTTGTGTAGTCCCAATAATAACACATGTTAGGTTTGATTACAATGCTTTTTATGTTTGTTGGCAACTTGTACTGGATTAAATCGAGGGCATCTAGTATTCCTTTCTTTATTTCAGCTTCTTTTTCAACTTTTACGAAGCTAACTAAACTCATTTGATTCCCAGCGTTTTCAATCTTGAGGGAACATTATTCTATTTACTAGACTCTTTGCTTCGTTGATGAAAATTCGTGGCTTCTTAACTGTTGGAAAGTCTTGCTGGAGAAGAAGTTGTCTTAGTTTTTGCTTCGAGAAATCGCGTATAATCCTTTTCTTAATTGCATAGAGTTCATTAGCATTTAGAGTTTTGGTTCGCATGACCACCGTGTGAGAGGTGTAATTTGACCAATCGTAGGTGAGAATTAGAGAGTTCTTCTTTGCTATTTCGTACATTTTGGTTCCTGGATATGGAGTTAGAAAGTTCAGATTTATGATGTCTGGTTCTAGTTTTAGGATGAATTTACGAGTGTTCTCCAATGTTCTATGGTCATCATCAGGCCACCCTAAAATGACGTGAGCTTGTGTTAATATGCCTGTTCTCCTCGTAGTTTTGAATGCCTTTTTTGTTGTTTCCAATATAACTCTAGGCTTTGCAATTTTGAGAGTTTTCGGATCTCCAGTTTCAACTCCATAATGTATTCGTCTACAGCCTGCTTTTTTCATTTTATTCAAAAGTTCTCTTGAAACTTCGTCCACTCTTGATTCGCAAAACCACATAACATCAAGTTTTCTCCGAATTATTTCTTCACATATTTCTATTGCGCGTTTTCTGTTATATGCAAAGGTTTGCCCCCTCAGCAAGAACCCTTTAATGTTGTGGGCAGAATACAGGTACTCCATTTCATCAACTATCGCCTTGGGCGGTCTAAACATTATTTTTCTGCCAAACCCCAAAGGATAAGGGCAATATATGCAGTTGTACGGACATCCTTTGCTTTCTAGAATTGGAACATATGGAAATCTCTCACCGGTTATGTCTGTGATTGTTTCATACCCATCAAGTTGAAGAAAATCATAACACGGGGTGGGTAAATCACCGATGTCAGGTTCTGGTGTGTCTGGCACATTGACAATTTTTTCATTTTGCTTGTAGGAAATACTTCCAACAGTTTTTAAATTTCTTGATTGTTGTAGAGATTGAATTAAATCTACTAGGTGAGAAGTGTATGGATAGATGTTACGTAGCACTATATCCACTTTGCTTTTGTGTAAAACTTCATTTGGAAGTACACGGCATACTGTTCCAACACCAACTATTGTCACGTTTTGAATGGATTCTTTTATTTTGCTTAGTATTTTGATGTCGTTTTCCATCGATGGAAGCGAAATAATGGAAAATATAATGTCAGGATTTTCTTTTGTGATGTTATACAAAACTTCATGTTGATCTATTTTTGATCGTTGGCAATCTATGACCTCAAACTCGTACCTAGCCTTTAAAAGAACTGAAGAAGCGTAAGGCAAAAAAGGATGAAGAGGTGTTTCTCCGCTTCGTTTGGATTTAGAGGGACAAGGAATTGCTGTGCCAAATCCGCCTGCTGTATCTCTCCAAAGCCGTTGATTGGGAGGATTGGGTAAATTAAGAAGAAGAATTTTTGGATTTTTTCTCATTTATGTCTTATTCCTCTTGTAACGATTGAAGGCACGCAAAATAACTTTGCTTATTATTGTTATATTGCTCAATATAGTTTAGAAATTTTGATTATGTCAGAAAGGCATTGCTAGGAGTAAAAGTAACTTGCTTGGGTCTGATCATAAAACGTGCGAAACAGCTCGTTGAGATACCTTAACAGAAGACTTGGTTTAGAAAAAAGTCCCGTGAGAAACATATCCCTTCTAAAACTGTAATTACAAACTTTACAAATTTCGAAGGCTAGTGGTTGTTTGGATTTGGTTCTGAACCACACGAACCTATCACCGTTCCAGATATCTTCGAATGCCTTTTCCTTGATGTTGCCCATGTTAAATTGGTCTTCTGTCAAAAGGTTATGTATATGTTCATCTGGCAGGTTTTGAAACATACAAGTGTAACAACATGGATAAACGTTGCCGAAAGGATCTATTGTTGCCATTTGCCAAGGTTGCAAACACATTATTTGGGAACGGACGGGAACTGCGTATTTTCCTTGTATGGCGTTTTCTCTATTCCTGCAAATATAAGCGAGCGTAGCAAGCGAATTTGTTTGTAATTTACTTTTTTTCATTCTTGCTTTAATTGAAGGGATCAGACTCCAAAGTTTTTCCAAATCAACATATGTGAGAAGCAAATCGTTTGCTCTAGTAGTCTTTGGTATAACAGGGAGAAAATTTATTTCATCAAATCCTAATTGACCCCTTAAATCAATAGTCTCCCCGATAAGTCTGTAGTTTAGTCGTGCTACAACATAGTTAATACAAATTTTCGGTTTTTCAAGCTTATATTCGGATCTAATGCAGTCAACAGATTTTATTCCTTGAACTGCTTTTTCCCAAGATCCTTTAACCCCCCTAATGTTATCATGTGGATTTGGATTTGAAGAGTCTATCGAGAAGATAATTTTGTCTAAGCCAGATTTGACTAGTTTCTCTGCTAGGTCGTGTTTGATAAGGGTTCCATTTGTTATCAATGTTACCTCCATGCCTTCTTTTTTTGCTTTTTGAATTATTTCTACAAGGTCGCTTCGAAGAGTTGGTTCACCTCCAGATAGGCAAAGAAACCTTGCACCAAGTCTAGCTACCTCCTGTAAGAAATTTTTAACTTCACTGGTTGAAAGTTCGCTTACTTTTTTATGAGAATTTTCAGTCGAAAGCCTCCAAACGTTGCACATTCCGCATCTCAAATTGCATTTGCTGCTGATCAATAATTCGACAGTGATCGGTGCGAATCCTTTGCAATCTAAAAATCTAGGTAATTTTAACAGATCTCTTCCTTGCATTAGAAATGTCATGTTCCCAAACCCTAAGAATTAAACCATTCAATTACTTTAAAATAAGCTTCCTTTTCTGCTCTTACCACATTCCTCCAATCGTACTTGCTAACGTGTTCTTTTGCTTCTTTTGAAATTCTAGTTCTAAAATCTTCATTTTCCAAGAGAAATTGAATCTTTCTGACCATACCTATCTTATCTCCTGGTGAGCACCGCAAAACTGCTTTGACGTTACCAAAATTATGTTTAATGGCTGGAATATCGTAAGCGACCACAGGTGTGCCGCAAGCTAATGATTCTAGGACCACTAGTCCGTATGCGTCCAAAGCACTCGGATAGATCGTCAACTTTGAGGAACTTACAAGGTCGATGAGGGGGTCTTCATCTTGTTGACCTAGGAGAGTAACGTTTTTGGTCAAATCGTACTGAAGAATCATTCTTCGAAAATCTTCTATAAACTCGGGGTTTTCAATGATCCCCATGACCGCTATTCTTGCCTTTGGAAATAGTTGCACCATTAATCTGCATATCTCAGGAAGTTCAAATAGTCCTTTTTCTGGGACTAATCTTGAAAAAAACACAGCGTCATATAGCGCTGTAGTAATTAACTTCTTGTCGAACTTTTTCAAATCCACTCCATTGCCAGGCACGATCACACGAAATTGGATTCTAGGGTTTAAAAATCCGATTTCTTCGGTGATTGAAGAGCTTACTGCAAGTATCAACGATTTTTCTGCAAGTTTTAGCAAGCCCAGCAAACCTAGAGAGAATCCTATTTTTGATATTAAAGCAGCCTTTCTTGTTGATTCTTTTTGACTTACATGATTGAGGACGTTAAATAAATTTAATGGAGCGAGTCCCGGTGTCGGTTGAAAGTCATCTCTTTGAGCTTGAAAGATAAAAGTCCAAGGTTTGTTGCATATTTTCCCTGACAGATAACTTATCCATACATTTTGATATCCTTCGCTAGATCCCACAATAAGATCCACATCTTCTTCGAGCGCAATTTTGGAAACGGCCAAAGCTAACGAGAAAAAGCTCATGTAAATTGTTGCTGTCTTCGAAAAGCGATAGACTAGTGGAGTTAAAAATCGGATTTTCTGTGGCTTGATAATGTACGACTTGTATTGCTGAAATATCTCTTTGAAATCAGGAAACATTTTGACGTAGTTTTTGTAGCTTGTAGGATCAGTAACAATAACGTAATTAATGCCTTCTAGCCTTCCATTTTTCAGAATTTTGTATACTCTGCGGTAGCCTCCAGAAATAGATGGATAGTGAGCCTTTATTATAATTAAAGGTTTGATGGTCAAAGAAGAAAAATCTGAGATGGATGTTTTTAGTTCTTTTTGAGTTAAAACTGGTAATGTTCTAAACTTTTGAAACTTGTTTTGAATCTTTATTCTTAATCGGTGCATGTTCCAACCAAAGGTCGTATTGACCGAGTAATAGCGAAATATATTACCATAATGACCTAATGCTTGTCGCAATTTGTTTTGCTTTCTTCTATTTAATCCGTATTCTCGGTGATTAAGTGGCTTGAATTCGCCTTTTTTAATTATGTCATCATATTCGATAACAAATGGATCTTTCTCAATGCCATCGATTACTTGCTTCTTAAGTTTCGTATTCTTAATTTTCAAGTCATGAAAATGTCTTTCTATCAAAGTTTTTCTATCGATTTTGTCTTCCTGCCAGTTTTCAGGATGAACAAGAAGCTGAACTTTTTTTGGAGGTTTATTCAGCAGTTCTAGGAGTCCATGAAGTGGAATCCATGCCCTATTTGATTCGTGAACAAATAGGTCTCTTCGCATATATAGGTGATTAGCGTTAATGTACTCTTTGATTCTGGCAAACGGGTCTCTGTCCCATGGACCGTGGCGGGCAATACTATAAATCTTTGTGCCCAAAATATTCTCCAGTAGTTGTATTTCTCTTTTTAGAATTTTCTTTGGATTTTGCTTGTAAAGTCGGTATTGGGTGGGATAGTAGTGTAACCCTATTTCATGACCAAGTTTTAATATTTGCTTTAGAATCTCTACGTTATTTCTTTCACACGTGTCGTAGAATTCGCTCGAAAAGAGAACGAAATATGTTGATCTTATGCCTAGGTCTCTCTCTATCCGAGCCATCTTTAAGGCTGCTGGAAGAGATATGTCAATATCGTGACGAAGAATTAGATACGGCGTATCTTTGTTGGGCAATTTACAGAATGGAACAATCGTATAAATTTGATCGAGATATGCCAAGAGTTTTACATAACTTTTCAGAGTAAAATCTTCAAGTTCTTCTAAAGTTGGCGGATTCAAATAGGTAGACCTCATTGACAACTTTTATATCAACATCTCTTCGTAAATTCTATGAAGTTTCTTGGCAATCACACTGTAAGAAAAATTCTCTACTACAGACTTTCTACCTTCTCGTCCAAACTTGGCTCTGACATCTTTGTTGTCTAGCAAGTATTGTATTGCTTCAGCTAGTTTGATAGCATTACTTGGTGGGATTAATATTCCGTTTTTGCCATGTTGGATAACGTCAGGGATTCCTCCGATATTTGTTGCTATTACAGGAGTTTCACAGGCTAGTGCTTCTAAATTTACGACAGGGAAAACTTCTCTGAATGATGGTAAAACAAAGATGGATGCTTGCTGGCACCATTTTATTATGTTTATTTGTTCTTGTGCGCCTAAATATGTTATTTTATGAATCCCTCTTTTGTTTTCATTATCTATTCGTCTTAACATTTCCGTAAAATATTCAACATCCCAGTCTGAAGGACCAATTATTACTAGATGGACTTTCTTACTTAAGTAGCGAAGAGATTCCAATAGAACATGTAGGCCTTTACCAAAAGTTATTCTTCCAACGAATAATATCATGTTATTAATCTTCTTATCAGAAGGATGAAAAATTTTGGCGTCTATTCCATTAGGTAAAAATCGAATTTTGTTTTTGGGTACACCTAGATCAATAAGTTCTTTTTGCATATTTTTTGAGATCGATATGTATAGATCCGCTACGCTCTTGAATATCAACCTGCTTAAAAAATACCTTTTATAAAAATCTGAGGAAAATCCGTGTGACTGAAATATCTTCGGTTTCTTAACTGTGTACGAAAAGAGTGGAAACGTTAAATCCCCACCATGAAAGTGTATTATATCATATTTTTTTAGTCGGTTCCTAAATCTTCCTGGAATTAAGTTTATCCCCAATGTAATTCTATCTGAATGCTCCATTGGAAACCAGTTTAACGCTGGAATTTTAAAGATGTTAATATCATCGGTCTTTTCGATCTTTGCTTGCCAAGAAGGATTCCATTTCCGGTTCATATTAAACGTCATAATGTCCGTCTGCACTCTGATTTCATTTAGCTGCGCTGATAGGTTTCGAATCACGGTTTCAGCCCCACCCTTGATGGGGTAATATGAGGGTGTAACCATTAGCACTCTCATTGAGATCACAAACAAGTTCTTAAGTGGTTAGAAACAGCTTGGCATACTCTTGTTTTTTAAAAATTAAAAAACTTTCCTAAAATTTTATCAGTCTTCGTTTGTTTAACCGTTCTTATCGTAAAATCAAAAAGATTTGAAGCAAACTTCTTGTTCACCATTCTCAAGTTCAAGTTTCTCCTATAGTTTCTAGTCCAATTAAACTTGTATGGCTCATCACCTTTCAAGAAATCAAATTCTTTTATCCTGTTCATGATACACTTTTCCATAATTTTTTGATGGACAAGATTTCCAATTCCATAACGCGAGTAATCTGGGTCAAATCCGTGTAAAACCGCATACATCTTCTGGTTATACTCATAGCAATACAATGCTCCAACTGGTTTACCTCCAGCTATCAAGAAATGTAGAGCCAACCACCCCTTATCAGCAAAACTTTTGGCAACATCTAGCCAAAAGTGTTGAACTTCTTGGTTGCTAAATACACCAGGCATACCTTTCTGTGTCCACCTTTTTTGGTGTAGCTCGAAAAAAATTTTCATTGACTCTTCAACTGAACCCAGTTCATCATACTTCTTAAATTCTACTTTTTGCCAATCCTCCTCTAATTGCTTCACGCCTCTTCGCAAATTCTTTCGAAAACTAGTGTGCAACCCTTGCGCAAAAGTATCTATGGAATTTGGTAAAGGCAAATAGGGACACGCTCTACCTTCTGATAATTCGGACTTTGGAATAACACTAGGTATTTTACTCAATAACTCCAAGTTCATGGATGTCCCAGGAAAATCATACAGATACATAAAATCCCAGTCATTATCTTCAAATAAATAATCCAATATTAGTTTCAAACAGTCCTTTTCTCTTTCTGCTAATATGAGACCTGTGTAGTCTCCACCCATATACCCTAGAGGGGATAAAACATCATAACCAAACAAGTGCGCAAACTCATAGCGTGTCTGTTTAAACGGAGCAATAGCAATGATTTCATTTTCATTTTCAATGTATAAAATCCTTAGCTTTTTATTCTTCCCAAAATGTTTCCAATAGGTTGACAGATATTCCCATGTTAAAAATGGATTAGCACCTCTACTTCTTTCCAGAACCTTAATCCATTCACATCTCAATTCAAAAAATTGATTAGTTCTATTAATCTCGTTTATTTTCAACAAAGAATGTCCCTCTGATAATATTTCTGTAAATCATACTTGCCATCGTCCATCCTCTTTGTGCTCTCAAAAGAAAAAGCTAGTTGGCACGCTTCATGGCACTATTATAACAAAAATACCGTTAAGTCGCAACATAATCATTGCGTTAATTGCTTATATATTTTTAAGTATTCCTTTCCCTGATTTTCCCAACCGTATTTCTCCGCAAGGTTTCGACATTTAAGTGAAATCTCTTGATAGAGAGTACCATCTTCTAGGATGGTTCTTATCTTTTCTGCATAGTCCTTTGGTTCTCTTTTATTAACTATAAATCCTTCGACTCCATCTTTAATTATTTCTCTTGTAGGGCATTCTTTGGAGATTATAATTGGTAAACCACAAGCCAACGCCTCCATCGGCACCAACGGAAAGCCTTCTGCTAGAGTGGGGAATATCAAAAAATTCGCCGCATTGTACAGAGCACGCAATTTTTGTGAGTCATGAACCATTCCCCAGAAAAGTACATTGTCAAAGTTGTTTCCTGAAGTTCCGACAACCAAAAGATAGAGATTCTTTAGACCTTTCACAGCTCTTATTGCAGTTGCTAAGCCTTTCACTGTCGGGTTGTTTCCCACCCAAATCGCATAGTGCTTGTCTTCTGGCAATCCAAGGATTTTCCTTGCAGTCAGCTTATTCATGGGCTTGAATTTGGCAGAGTCAACACCGTTATAAATCACTCTAATTTTGGCTGAATTTATTCCGTAAGAGACGAGAAGGTCATCACGCTCCGCCTTAGAACACGCTACAACAACATCGCTTCTCCTCGCCGCAGTCGCTTCGGGCCAAAACATCGGAAACTCTCTAGGACTCTTTAGAGCACGAGAATTCGAGCCAAATACTCGAATACGATGAGCCTTTTTGATACCATGTATGTTAGCAACGAATGGAGTACGATCTCTAAATAATGCTGGGAAGAAACAATTATCTCCATGCCCGTGAATTATGTCGAAAGAATCAGAACGGTTAATTTTTCTCCAAACCTTTAAACTATACATGTATTTTTCATAAAACGCAAATCTTAAGAAAGGTGGCAAAAGGTTATAAGGGCGCAGTTCTTCGACAGAGCAGTTTTGAGAGACTGTAATCTTATCCCTGGAACTGCTGTTGAAGATTGTTACTTGAACACCATGATTCACAAAGACCTTGGCTAATTCAAGAACCACGTTTTCAAGACCACCACCAAATCCTGCACCCGCAGAAATCATACAAACACGCATAAATGTTAACCCCGTTAATCACCAACATGCTTTTCAAGGATTGGTGATTTTGTATATTTCACATGCATGGCTTGAATAGAGCTTACTCGAAAATCCAAAATTAGATTCTAGAATGTCAGTAGTATTCCAAGTATCTTGACCAATTATCACTCCATATACAGTGTTAAGTGTTCCAAGATAAACAAATGAGCCTTCTTTCGGCTCAGTAACATTTGTTAGCGTAGATATTTTAGTTAGCATTCCGTATCCAACAAGAACAGAGAATATATAAGAATCAGCAAACACAATGGGGTCTTCAGCACCACTATGTCGTGATAACCATCGCGCACCATAAACTTCTTGTTCAGTAACTAGTGCGAAATTCGTATGGAGTCTTATGCCTAATCTATGCCCGCTTAAAGGAAGCGACCAACTTTGACTTCCTGTGACTTCGTATACAAAGTTGGTCTGAAAGAGAAAGTATGGAGTTAAAATGCCTAACATGAGAATCAAAGTGACTATTTCTGTCTTCCGCTTATACAGAAAACTAGCAATAACCTCTGCACCTAGAACACAAAATGGAGCTAAGAAAAATAGCAATATATGATAAAACCTTGTCATATTCAATGTGTTAGCTAACCCTGGCACCAATATAAGGGCAGCTAAGATTACCATCGCAACTGAAGTGAGCACATAATATTCTCGATCAAAATTAGGCTTAACCCGTCTAGTAATTAATCCAACAAAACCAAAAACAAAAAGGGCTTGTACGAGATACGCAAACGTTCTACTAATCGCGTTCCATATAGTTGGCGGAGACTCCAATCCTAACCCCCTTAAAACAGTTTGCCCTCGAGATGCTGGATTAAAAAAGTCGCCTAATTGCCTATAAACATAATCTCCAAACCCTAAGATACTGTCAAAAGCAGCGGAACCTGATGTATAAATATACCACGTAAACATTAATGCAAAAAAGAAAACAACCATGCCTACGCTTATATTCCTACTGGGGCGTTTCAAAACAAGCAAAGAAATTAAAACAAGAGAAATCGAGAACAGAAAAATCTCCGGAAGGGCGTAATGCGATGTTACCAAAGCAAAGCTGAAAATCATGAAGCATACAGTCTTGTTAACGGATTTCATTTTCTTGTTAAGAATAACAAGCAAGAGTAGCACAAAGAATAACTCTGCGATCATTTGTCTGTTTAGCCCCAACATTTCAGTGTAGAAAGTCGCCTGTGCCATAAACAGAAAAGCCGAAATGAAAGCGTACTTTTTGCTTACATATGTTTGCCATACTTGGTATAAGCCTAAAGGCACGAAAGAAAAAATTAGTGGATACAGAAGCTTAAACACCCATGTGGAATCCATACTCAACATAGTCGAGTAAACCGTGGAAAGAATTGTGATACTTAACATTGAATGAAGTCTGCCTAAACCCGTATCTCCAGAGTATGGATTAGTAGGGCTCCAATATTTGCTGATTTCTATAGTTTGAAAAATATAATGTTCAACATGAATATCTGATCCGACTAGGTAGTTGGATACAAGTGAAAAATGATAAAGAAGAGATATCGCAATCATGAGTACTGCCAAAGGATAAAGCTTTGAAGACAAAAATTTCTTGGAGATAACGCTCATAACAAGTAGCAACGAGATTGCTATCAGCAGAAAGAGAAGAAGAAAATTGTTTCCATAAGCATTTACATACATTGCTCCGACAATGCTTAGAATCGGAAGACATAGAAAGAGCAGCACGAAGGGAGATTTTTCGACAGGTTCGCTTTTCCAGATTTCCACATCTTCGCTTTTTAGATAGACTAAAACCACGCCTATCAAGATTAGACTGTTCAAAACTGTCATTAAAGGTACTACCGAAAGAGGTTGCGAAACACCAAATAAGAGACCGAATTCGTTTACCAAGAGCCCACCGAGCATTAGAAATGCAATACTAAGCCCTACTGAGAAAAGAACAGTTTCTACCCAGTCAAACCTGTCCAACTTAAGTAATTTAAGAATAATAAAACCCGGAAGGAAAGTGAAATAGAAAAATCCTAGAACCTGCCTAGCAATTGGGATATCAAAGAACACCGTGACATATACCATTAACTGCAAAAACATTATAACTAACAGAAAGTCCCGTTTGATCCACTTAGTAGGCATAAAACTCATTTAACAACGCCTCTGGCTTTCTTATATGACATCCAACAATCGTAAGACATAATATTTATTACAAACTTCCTCACATGTTCATATGAAGAGCATGTGGACAGTATGACATGTAATCGAAACACTTTAAATCACAAATTACTAACAGTTAAAGGAGACTGAAGAGATGCAGAATAAAAAGTTGTATGCTACAGTGTTAGTTTTAGTTGTTTTTGTAGCGATTTTCACTCTTTCTCCTACGATTTCTTCATTGATGGATAATGTTGTTATAAGAAATACTGGTAATATATCCACCACAAAAATATTCGCAAGAAGTGGTTCTGCGGGAGATATTCAGGCGGCTGTGAATGCGGTTGCGGCGGCGGGTGGGGGCACAGTCTTTGTTCCAGCAGGGACTTTCTATTGGACTGGGCAAACTGTAACTATCCCTAACGGAGGTGTAAACATCATAGGTGCTTCGCCTGCTGGAAACAAAGGGCATGAATACAATTGGGAACACCACACTGCAACAACAATTCTACATAATACTCAACAATCAGGATTTATGTTTGATTTTGGGAGTGACGCAACGCATGGTTTATGGACGCCTAAGCCAGTAAGGATTTCTAACATACAATTTGAGGCAGATGCCCCAGCAAACCCTACTGCGGAGAACACCAATGGTGGCGGGGCTATCAGACTATTGCAAATTCCCAACTTTAGGGTTGACCATAATACATTCATAAACTTCGCTGGTACAGCAGTTATTGTCAGTGCCAGCGATGGTTATGGAAACGTAGACGTAAGCAGTTATGGCGTCATTGACCACAATGTAGTTGATAATTCATACAAACTAACACCAGACGCTTGGACTTGGGGTTATGGGTTTTATTCCATAGGAAACGGGCATGACCCTTGGATTTCAGACATAACACTATTTAGAGGACGATATGAGTATGTTAAAGGTGCAGCAATAATGTATGTTGAGGATAATCACATGTCCAGAACTCGCCATGCTTTTGATGCTATGGCAAACGGATATTATGTTGCACGATTTAACTTGATTGATAATCCGTCTGTTGTTTACCCCGCAGGCATGATTAATGATCACGGTGCCGCATTTCCGTCTGCAAGAGGATATGAGGCGTACAATAACACTTTAGTGGGATTGCCAGAAAACGTAACTTGGCAAAGCGATGATAACATCGCTGTTGCAGTACGTGGTGGTGCCGCCATAGTTACTAACAATACTTATACCGATGATGTCAATAACATAAACAGTTACTTTATACAATTATCAAGTAGCGATAATGTTGGAGGCAAAGAGGAACAAAGTGTTAATAACACGTATATATGGGGTAACTCATATGAAAATAGTTCATTCCTCCAAGCCAATTCTGGTATAAATGAAAACGAGCATTATTTCCTACGTGCACCAAACCAACAGCAAGATGGGTTCACTTATACGCCTTATCCTTATCCTCATCCATTGACACTCGAAGCAACACCTTAGAACAGGACAAGCGCTGGAACGGGCGCGCGCTGGTAGTTTGCTTATTGGCGTCAGATATTGTCTATCAAATTCATAGACCAAGACTAGTGTGGAATAGACGTAAGCAAAATTCTGACTTTTAAGAAGTTAGAAAAGAGTCGTTAAAAACAGTACAAATGTTCATCCTCATTAACGACCTGAGCATCGTGGGAACAAAGCATGCGTTCAGACTCAACATGATAGATTGAATATCCTGCTGCAATCAAAAACTCAATCGTCCTTGCCACATTCTTGGCTCTCCAATCTACATAGGGTATGAAATGAACCTCAACCAGAATTTTCGGTCTATATTCTTGGATTGTTTTTTTCATTCCTAGAAGAACATCAAATTCTACTCCTTGAACATCTATCTTAACGAAGTCAGGTTTTGGAATGTTTCCAGCTGCACATAGATTATCAACTGAATCAACTTGCACTTCAGCGGTTTCTGCTCCCTTTAGGGAAAGAATTCGAGCTCTTTCATGCTTTTCTATACTTCCTATCCCAAGTTCCCCCGAAGGAAAAGCTAATGTTTCCCTTTTTCTTTCCTTGCCAAGCGCAATTTGCAGCACTTCTACGTTGTTGAAACAGTTCAGTTTGACGTTCTCAATAATCTGTCTAAAAAGCTTTGGATTTGGCTCAAATGCGACTACTCTGCCATTCTTTCCAGCTAATTTCGCGAAGAATAGTGTAAAAATACCGTGCGCTGCTCCTACATCATATGTGATTTGACCGTGCAAATCTAAGCTCATAATAAACTTTTCTTCAGTTGTCAGTCGCGTTTTTAGAGGAACAAAGCCCAAACCACCTTTTCTCTTTAGTCCTTTTGCCAATCCATACCTGACCGTATAAATATGATTCTTCATCAAAGGATAGAAAATTGCAGGAATAATATCAAACCTCAGTATATTCAATAGTCGTGCAAGCATGTATTCACCTCTACGGGTTATCGTTCGCTTATCAAGAAACTGACTATGCGCCCTGCCCACATCCGCATCCATTAGCGACAGAATGAACTTGACCCTGCATCATGGTCAAGACTTAACCAGTCAGAGAAATGCCTACCAGGCGGAATAGTTGACGGACCTTCGTTCCTTCAAAGATTCTTCAATACACTCAAGAAGCTTGATAGCGTTCCTGCCATCTTCCCCTGTCACTGGTGAAGGATATCCTTTCTCAAGACTTTCAACGTAGCTGCTGATAAGGCCAAAATGGCCTGACCGTGGCTTCTTAACTTGATCCACCGCAAACTTCTTCCATTTTGCGAAAAGTCTTTTCTCATCTGTAAAGAAATCGCGTAGAACACCTGCGAGGTTCGCTGCTTTCTCCTGTGTTCTCTCTATTGTGTAACCATGAAACAGGTAAGTTTGTACTCTTCTCCCATTAGAATTATTGATTTCGTACACTATTTCAGATTCTTTTGCAACCCATGAAATCTCCATAATGCCCCAACATTGAGAGGAAGTCCGCAGTAGGACTATGAAGTCATCCCATACGGGATATCTGGTCTTAGCACCTAAAGCGTAGACCTCTTTTACATCATCCTCCAAAAAATGCAATTGGACGTATGCAAGATGGGTCCCTACCTCCCAAAGTATTCCTCCGTGTTCGGGACTAACGTTCCAAGGTTGGGCTAAACCGTGAGTTTTGAGCCATTCAAAATTCTCCCTATGGGATGTTCGAAAAGATGTTAAATCAAAACCTTCAGAATCTGCTATTGATTTCAAATGTCTGACACAAGGAAAGAAAAGTTGATTGTGGCTGACACATAACTTGGTTCCGTGTTTTCTTGACTCCGCGATCATTTTCTCGCATTCTTTACTGTTTCGACCCATTGGCTTCTCCATCAGAACATTGAGTCCGGACTTTGCAGCATCACAGACTATTGATTCATGTGTTGACGTGGGCGTACATACATCGACAAAATCGAGATCTTCGATTTCAAAAAGATCAAAGTAGTTTGAAAAGACTTTGTCAATCTTATAGGGCTCAGCAAAAGCCCTAGCTCTATTAATGTCGGCATCTGATATAGCAACTACGCTCACTTTGCTCATTTTCTTATAAGCGTCCATGTGAATGTGGGCGACCCTGCCACAACCTATCAAACCAACTTTCATTCCAATTTGCACCTTGGGAACATTTGTCGAATGATTTTTCTCTAAAACATTGTTTCCTACGCCTTTCCTACTTATCAGCTCTAATACGATAATTATGAAAAATACAAGACTTTGAAATCAAGCCCTTAGCATTTGGGAGCATAGGAATCCATGTGGCTTCTTATAAAGCCATAGTAAAAAGCTGTGTTTTTGAACACATACTGAAACGGTAAAAAGAAAACCGCTTTCTGTCGTGTTAACTTGAAGAGTTTACGGGCGTGAAGAATGCCTGACAAAAAGGCAGCTGGAGGGAGCATTTTGTAGTGCTTGATCAATCCTCTATTCTTATGCAGAAAACAATGTGTATGGTATCCCCGAAGCAAATATCTGCTCCAAAGATTTTTCCAAGTTAATCCATGCCTCTCGTAATCAAGAAATTTAGCATCAGTCGTACATAATGACCAGCCAGATGATCTGGCTCTGATTTCAATGTCCCAATCTTCGCAGTATCCTCTCAGGTTCCTATCGAATCCTCCCGCTTGTCTGATGGTTTCAATTCGGTAGATGGATCCGCTGGTTCCAAGAGCCTTCAGAAATGCTTTTTTTGAACTGTAATCTACCATTTTTCCAGCAGCACGTGAATATGCTTCTAAAGTTGCAAGCAAATTACCCCTGGGTTCTAGAGCTTGTTTTCCCTTTGCTATTCCTACTGCAGAGTGCTTTTCCATAAACTCTACGAGCTCTCTCAAAAAGCTTCTCGATATTATCATATCTCCATCAACCCAAACAATGTATCTACCTTCTGCGTTATCTACCACTATCTGCCTTGCGTAGCCCAGTCCCTTATTTTCGTTAAAGATTTTACTTTTCATGTTGGTATTCTTGAGACTCTCCTTAATAACAGACAAGGTCTTGTCCTCACTATGCCCATCTACAACTATTAACTCTACAAGTTCGTGCGGAAAATCTTGCTCAATTATGCTCTCGATCGCCTCACGAATAGTGAAGGCGTTGTTTCTTACACAAATCCCAATAGTAACTTTGGACTTCATTACTCAACTAAACTTCCTTTTAACTATCCAATTTCAGTCCAGTGAATCGTCCTTTCAGCAGAAGTTATGTCCATAACCGTCTATGTGAGCTTTGGTGAAGCCAAAGCACCACGCTATCTTTTTGAAGATATACTGGAGTAGTAACAAGAAGACTATCTTTCTATGGGTCAATTTATAAGCAACAGAAGAACGCTGCAGCACTCTAAGAAGGGAAAAGGCAGATACCCGTTTCATATATTTATGAAGAAAATAATGACTGCCATAACCATACCAAAAATTTTCATTCCAAATACCCTGCCACGTATTCTTGCGGTTATCATGAAACAATGCTTCCGTTGTAAAATGAAGAAACCAACCAGCCTCGCTAATTCTATGTTCTGCATCTAAATCTTCTCCAGATCCTTTAATATTGAGATCGAAACCCCCTGCTTCTTTAATTGCTTGGACTCGATAAATAGTACCGCCACAATAGTTGCGCGTTGGTTCTAAAATTGGTTTATTTTGAGATTCAAAATCCCACACAAGCCACTCTATGTTCTCAACAGTGGCGATAAGATTTAAGTTTGGTAGCATCTTAAACTTGCCCCCAGCAACTCCAACCTTAGGATTTCGCTCCATGAATTCCACTTGGGTTTTCACGTAATCCTTATTCAATATCATATCTCCATCAACCCAAACAATGTATTTTCCCCTCGCATTATCAACTACAATCTGTCTGGCTGTTCCAAGTCCTTTGTTCTCAAAAAAAATCTCATACTGAATTTTCTTACCTGAAAGGGCATCTCTAATGATCTTTAACGTTTTGTCTTCACTATAACCATCTACAACAATTAATTCCATAAGGCTGTGGGGGAAATCCTGATCAAGGATACTTTCTATCGCTTGATAAATTGTTTGTTCGGCATTCTTGACACAAAGCCCAACGGTGACTAATGATTTACAATTCACGGTATAACGCAACCAAAAATTTTTTAACAAATCGTCTCTCATTGTACTTTTCGAGCAAGCACTCCAATATTTGCCCCAAGATATTTTAAACCCAGATTGTATCGCTCAAGGTAATCTTCGACTGAATCTGACATAGTTTGGAGATGCTGTTCTATTTTGAAAAATTTTTTTATGCGAGGAGGCAGATACAAGAAGTCCGTGCTTTGAATTTTGATTACTTCTAGATCCTTTCGATTAAACAGCTTCTTTATCTTAAAGTAATGGAAGACGCCCTCTTTTTCAACCTTTAAAAACTTTTTGGCGTATTGGGGTTGGCCTATCAAAAGCAAAAAAAGGTATATCGGAAACATGGTGCTTAACAAATTGGGAAGAGTGATGCATATTTGCCCTTGATTCTCAACTATCCTCACAATTTCATTGAAGGCTTGCTCATAATCCTCTACATGTTCTAGTGTCTCTGAACAAATTACGTTCGCGTAAGACTCATTTTTGAAAGGAAGAAATTGAGCGTCGCCAATTATGAACTCCACCTGATTCTCAGCATCATATCGCTTGGCCAAATCTTTTGCTTTCTTTATAGCATTTCGTGATACGTCCAGTCCTATCGAATCAGCCCCTTTTTCGGCCAATTTAATGCAGAATCCACCTAACCCACACCCAACTTCTAATATTCTCTTCCCTTGAAATTGAAAATGCTCTTCAAACATTTTCAGGATAAGTTGATACCAAGGGTCATGGAGACCTATTTTACGCTCAACAAAATCATCTAGCGTGCGCGTGCAACCTGCCTTCTCTCTCAAGCTCCAGATCACCGAACTCTTCAAACATTTATGCTTTCGACAGTCTAAATCAGATCGAATTGACTCAGGGTATCTTTTGTCAGCCATATTCTATCTTCGGGTTTGCTCCAAATCGAAAACCCTCTACCTACAACTACTCCGAAAATCGCCGCAAGAAGTAGAACATTGCTTTCAAAGATCTCGCAGAAATAAAATCTAATCTCAGGAACAATGAGAAACGCAAAGATCACCAGAAGAAAGGGGAAATTAAAAACCAAAAAAACCGTCAGAATCATGAAGACAACAAATGCGATAGGCGAAAAAAGATAAAGAAGCGTATTTGGAACCACAGTCCTTTTAGTTACATTAACCTTTCCTTTAAACAACGAATCAAGATATTTGGCAAACACACGCACAAGCTGATTGGCTCTTCTCAACTTTATACCAAACTTTCCTCGAAAAGACCCTGGAAAAGTTGAATAGAATCCAGCTTCTGGAACAAGCATTGTTCTAAAGTTTTTTTCGATAACACCTATCACTGTACCACAATCATCAGAACCAGTGCCATAAGGATCAAATCTATCAAAAGCCTCTCTTTTAAAAGCGCTGAATCCCCCCTCAAAGAAAACTGTTGATCCTGCTTTCGATTCTCCCAGCCTCAGAACATTAGCTGATCTTAAGTAACTTTCCTCCATTCGAGTAACCCAAGTTTGATTCGAATTCAACAAAATTTTCGGACCAGAAATAGCCCCAACCGATGGATCAGATAAAAAAGGCATAGATTTCTCAAGTATGTCCGGAGGCCAAAAACAATCCGCATCAGAAACTATTATTACATCACCCTTGCAATGACCCAATGCATAATTTAATGCATGCGATTTACCTCTTCTTTCCTTTTCAACCAAAATCTTCGTGTTTAATTGCAGTTCTCTTTCCGAAAACTTCCTCACAACTTCAACCGTATCATCAGAAGAATTACTGTCAACAACAATTACTTCAATCAGATTTTTCGGATATTTCAAGCGACTTAAGTTAATCAACTTAAAAAGAATGATGCCCGACTCATTATACGTAGGAACAAGAATAGAAACGCGGGGTTTATAATCGCTGTCAACCTTGGTAGGCCACGATCCTTTGGATTTCCTTTTTATATAACAAAAAATGAACGCAGCAGGTCCAAAAGACAAAAAACCAAACAACAACCACACTATTACAAAAAAGAACATAAAAGAAACAACACCCTTTTCAGAATGTGTGAAAAAAGCATTTCATATTTTAGCTTTGCATGAACTTTACCAAAAGAAAAGTGCTACTTTTCCAAGACGGGAGGAAGGACATCTCCAACGACTGCCGCATATGATCTCAGCATTTTCAATTGCAAATTCGAAGAAATCTTGTGCAAGAAATAATTATGGCTTGGGAAGTTCTTCTTGATTTCCGACAGTTTAACATTATCCTCAATCAGCTCGACATTCCCCACCTGACCAACTCGTTCTTTTGCAGCCAAATTAAGATACGGCACTCCTTTTGGATTAAATCCCATGATTTTCACTGCTATAAAATCGGTCGCTAAAGGGTCATCACCAGCCAAAATAACCCCCAATTTTTTTGGGCAAGACCCTTTGACTATAAGACCATCTACTATTGTGATATGCGATTTAACTATCTTATTGACTCCCACAATCACATAAGAAATCATTTCGTGGTAAGAATACTTCCTCGGTTTTGAAATAGCTCCAAACATATTTTTTAAGGCGCAAGTGGCGCCGATAAAATTGTGAGTTTTAAGTTTTGGTATGTTAATTATTAAATCCGCTTTAAGAAGAATCTCATTAATAGGCAACACGATTTCTTTTCCACCAACATTAACTTTAAAATTAGCAATGTTTCCTTCACTCAGATTTTCCAATCTCACATTTTTTGCTTGACATAATTTGTCATATCCGAGAACTCTAAACGAATATTTCGTTTTCATCGCAGACGCATCGGCTTCTACAACAGAAATATTTGCATCTTTCCTTATCCTACATCGGACATAGTCAATCACTGCAGAAACCACTCTTGGATCAGTGGTTTCCCCTGTTGAATAATCCCAATAATAACACAGATTTGGCTTTATGACCACATTTTGAATATCATCTCTAAAACTGAAGCCCAAGCGATCAATGGCTCTTTCTACCGCTTTGTCTATGTCATCACCTGAGAAGTTTTTTGTCTTTAATGAAGCTAAAACAACCTTAGCCATCTATTTAACCCCATTCTGGCTGTACACAGAGTCAATTATTCGAATCACACCCAACTGCTCTTCCAAGGAAATTGGCAACTCAGCACCATTCTTTAATGACTCAAAGAACAGCTCCAAAACTTCGTAAAAAGAGGAATAATAGTAAGTATAGGAAAGATAGCGTATTTTCCTTTTCAAAATTCTTCTAAAAAGATTTAACGTTCCCTCTTTGACAGCATGAATACGAAGGTCTCTTGGAGCATAACGATCTGTTGAGTCGTACCCAACTGTTCCATGAATGTTGATTCTAAAATTAAAATCTGGAAAAATCGACTTCGAAAACCAACCAACATTCACTGCGCATGTTGTACCATGATTCTTTGATTCTAACATAACTGTGCCAGCGTCTTCTACAGGTAGGTTAAGCCTATATCCTAAGTTTGAATAGGCTAACTCCAAATCGCCAAACATCCATGATAATATGTCTATTAAATGATAACCCAGATCCAGCAACGCTCCTCCACCAGCCATTTCCTTATTCAGCCACCAATCTGGAACTGGCGTTGGAACTAAAGAATGTGAAAGAGGGCCATTCAATATTAACTCAGACGTAGCAATGACAGCACCGCCTATTCTTCCATCATCTAAATTATTCTTCAATTTCTGTACACTTGGAAAATATCGGTAGTTAACTCCAACCATCAACCTCACGTTTTCCTTTTCTACTTTCTGAACAATCTCATGTGCCTCGGGAAAATTTCGAGCCAATGGCTTATCAAGAAAAATATCCAATTTATTTTCGGCTGCGTAAAAGACGCCTTCCTTCTTGAGGAAATTCGGTAAAGATACTATAACCGCATCTAATTTTTCCGTATCTATAAGCTTACTATAATCATCATAAGTTTTAATATGATATTTTTCTACACATCTTCGGTTCTTTTCACTTTTATCCGCAGCAGCCACCACATTGATTTCCTTTATTCGCAAAGCGTTTAGTAAGTGAAGTTTTCCCATGTTTCCTAAACCAATAACTCCAACCTTAAGCAAAATTTCACCTTCTCTCTGAGAAGTTCCACATGCAAAAGCGAACGAGATTTAAAAGTTCAAATCATAATAAAAACAGTTCTGAATTACAACTACCAGCTCAAAATCCATACAGCACATGAATAAAAAAATTAAAGGAAACTTTCCGCTAGAATCCTTCTTAAAATGACGAAGCCATGTCTCAACTTTAGTTTCTTCTTTCCCAACCTTGGTCTATACATTATTGGAACTTCTACTATTTGATATCCTGAACGTTCAATATGGTAATTCAGCTCAGCCTCCACATCAAAACCCTTGCTCTTGAGCTTCCAATCTTTCAAAATCTCCCACTTGACTACTCTTAAACCCGATAAAGGATCATCAAGTTTAATACCATTCACCAAATGTTGTGCAAAGGCAAGTAACCTATTCCCTATATAAAATGGGTTACTAATCGACCTCTCAAAATTATACTCACCATTAAATCTGTTCCCAATAACCATGCCCACATCAGAATTCTGCTCCAAAATTTCAATCATCTTAGGGACATATTCAGCAGGGTAAGTGAAATCAGCATCGGTAAACACAACATATCGCACATCAGAATTTAGCTGCTTAATACCTTGAGACAAAGCTTTACCCTTTCCCTCTCCCTCCTGTAATATAACATCTGCCCCCATGTTCTTAGCTATTTCAATAGTCTTATCAACACTATTTCCATCAACCACAAGCAAATAAGGATCATTTAAAACCTTTTGAAGCTCTTCAAGAGTTGGACCAATGCCCTCTTCCTCATTAAACGAAGCGATAACTACCGCAGTAGCTGAACTGTTAACTTTTTTTCCCATTGCTTCATCTTCCAAAGGGCAAAGTCACGTAAACTTTCATTTTCTAATGGAGTATTCGTGTCACTTAAACAGCTAAGGAAAAAGCATCTGTAACAATTCAGCACATTTTCTAGAATTCAAATACTTATTTACATCGTGAATTTGCTAAAATGACATTCTCGGCGCGTGCATCAAAAAGTTGACGCTTTATGGGCAAACCCAACTAATAAACAGTCATATTAAACCGTAAACCAACAAAACGTTCATGATACCGAAAGTTGCTGACTGTGTTGTTAAAAATCCAGAGTTCAAAAAACAGATATCCAAAAAACCCCCATTTCTCCGAATCCCACGTTATTGTGTAACCGCTCATATCTACTTTAACATTGTTCAACGTTAAATTGTAAAACTCAACTTGCGAAAGTGTTTCGTTGAATCCATAATCAAAGGAAAAAGTCAATGGCATCTCCCAAACTGTTTCGTCTGCGACAAAGGCTGTGATGTTGAAAAGTGCTGGTAGACTGCTTGGAGTGCGATTAGTTGGCGGACCGAAACTTGTTGGTGCCAGTTGGGTTTGATTGCGAAATTTTACTTCAACCAAATAGTAGGCGCAGTACCCTAAACGATTCCCTATTCCTAAAAACACGCTATAATTTTGACTGCGCGTAATGTTGAACGGATAATCCTCAGCCCTATGATTCAAATCCAGAATCCAAAGCTCAGTGAAGAACTCAGTCCTCGGAAGAACCAGCAGTCTACTCAAAGCAGGCGAAGCTACAAGTAACGTCAAAATCCCTGTAGCGACCATAAAAAGAACACGATACTCATGAAGTCTCATCAAACCATGCTTCCAACTTTCTCATATTTTCTTTTCAAGAAAAACCAAACAATAAAACTGCAACAAACAACACCTATGGCTCCAATAATAGATCCCGCTACGTTGACCATAAAATCCAAATAATGTTCTTGTATTGCAGTTTCCTTCAGAGCATCGACATCGGCAACAAAACCATTCAACTTTTCTTGACTTTGAGTAGCAAATTTTAGCACGGAATCAAAATCTCCAGACTTGTACGCCATATGTGCACGGATTAAAAACCATCCCGCCTCATTCAACCGAACCAACAAACCCGAAACATTCGCTCCAGACTCCTCAGCTTTCGATACTGCTTGATACGCCGAATCCACAGCTCCCTCAGCACTGGTCAAAGCCGAAGAAGCTTCACTTTCACTAACCTGGGCAATAGTCATAAACACATAAGATTGAGAAGCAAAAACCAGAAGCATCATCAAAACAAAAGAAAATTTCAGAACAGACACGCCACTCACGCCTTACCTTTTAATTCTCTTCCTATTCGAACGATTCAAATTGTTGTTAACCTTGCTTGCATTGAAACTCATTTTTTCTAACACCGTCTTCTCATCGTTAACATGGTTAAGATGCTCTTCTAAACTCTTGCAACGTTTGGAATATTCTTCATGTCGACCTAGAAACTCCTTACCTTTTGCTGTAAGCACGTAACAATCTTCGTTCTCAAAACTGACTAAACCAGCGTCTAAAACTTCGCTCAAATAGCGACAAAGCAGCTTGTAGCTCAAGTTAGCCTGATACATAATCTGTGTCTTCTTAGCCCGCCTACTCGCTATTAGCAAGATGTCTGCAATAATCTGTAACCTATCCCTATAATTACCCATGAGAACACCTTACAAAGACACTTCATAAACAAAATTCTTGGATTAGAGAGAGCTACAGACGGCAATTTGTTGATATGTGTTTTTTATTTTTTAAAGTGGAGCCAGCCTCTTCCGCCCTTCTTTAACTGTTGATTTGTCTTTCTAACGGGCTCTGTTAGAGCACTTCGTCTCCGTCTTGCTAGAGGCTTTTGTTTGTTCAAAACATTGTGGATAAATTTTCCCCATCCACCAACTGTAGGATTCGGAGGAAGCACATTGTTGATATTGCTGGAGTCAGCTGATAGGTGTTGCTGGAGTATCTCGTAAAAGTCTGGTGCTTTGAACTTTCTTGTAGCCATTATGACTGTTCCTCGTTCAACAAATAATTTTGAATAGTCTTTGTCTGAGATTCCTTCGGCTCTCACTTTGTCGTCTATGCGTTCTCGCCACA
>Ga0315312_1000733_pt1 | contig 32322 bp, 31 predicted proteins | sample TDP7_MG_FD_203629 | JGI IMG/M metagenome (GOLD analysis project Ga0315312, IMG submission 203629) | Freshwater sediment microbial communities from Lake Towuti, South Sulawesi, Indonesia - TDP7 | ecosystem: Environmental > Aquatic > Freshwater > Lake > Sediment | place: Indonesia: South Sulawesi... | reverse complement strand
CAAGAATATCCGAGAGCCCGAATTTGTTGAAACAATTAAGGAGTCTATTCTCACACTGGTTCTTGTTGCCTTCATCGTTAATGTAACAGGTTCCGTCCTTAGCAAAATTACCGAAGTTGTCGGAGGCGGACGCGAAATCTACACAGCCTACCCAGCGTTGATTGATACCATAGGCGATATTGGGGCTGTTGTGGGCTCAACTGCAACTACAAAACTTGCTCTAGGTACGATCAAATCAACATTTTTCGCAATTAGAAATCATGCAACAGAGATATTTGGTGCTTGGGCAGCTTCTCTAATCATGTTCATGGTATACTCTGTTTTATCCTTGCTTATACAAGGAACCTTCTCGTTAAACACCTTTCTAACATTCACGGCTTTGTTGTTCACCGCCAATTTAATGGCGGCGTCGTCAATAATCATTGTTGCCTACATGGCAGCAATTCTTACCTTTCAAAGAGGCCTAGACCCCGATAATTTTGTGATTCCTATTGAGAGTTCACTCGCAGATGGCATAACAACAATTTCACTACTTGCCGCCTTGAGTCTAATTGGCTAGATATCCTTCATGGCTCTTGCGACCACCTACCACGTAACTCCCTTCCTCTTCAAGAAGGAAATTCTAAACCGGGCATATCGTGGCAGCATTCAAAATTTCGCCCTTTAACCATTAACACAACCACATGGCAAAATTTATATCCAACATCCATATTTCTTCATGATCAATAGCTAACCAGAACGGCTATCCTAGTTCTGTTCTGGTGGCTAGTTCCGCGATAAGGACGAAAAAGTACATGCCGAGAAGGCTTCCAGACAAAACGAGACATGTAAGACCGAGACGCTTTAAAAAGAGAGAGAAGACATACAGTCCTATACCCTTTCAGGAAGCTCCAGTGAAGGTAGGAGAAGAAATCGATGTGGTTATAGATGACATAGGCAGCAGAGGCGATGGAATAACGAGAATCCAAGGCTACCTCATCTTCGTGCCTAAAGCCAAGGTCGGAGAACGCTTAAAAGTCAAGATCGTGAACACCGGAAGAAAATTCGCCCTCGCGGAAAAAATCGAGTGAAAGGAGGAAAAATTTTGAAAATTAGAGAATTAAGGGATGGAATGCGCCGAGTAGATGTTGCAGCAAAGGTGATTGAAAAATCAGAAACCCGCGAGGTTCGTTCGAGATACAAAGATGAAACTCATCGAGTGGCTGACGCCTTGATCAGCGACGGAACAGGCACGATAAAACTAGCCCTATGGAACGAACAGATCGACCAAGTAAACGTCGATGACACAGTCAAAATCGAAAACGGGTACGTTACGACTTTCCGAGGAGAAATCCAGCTAAACGTAGGAAGATACGGAAGTTTAAGCGTCACATAGGTGTGCACCCAAGTAGAAACAAGACATTTTAAAAAAATGAGAGGTGAAAAAATGCAGTATGAAAGAGGGGAAAGAGGACGAAGATTCGGCCCGCGTTTTCCTCCAAAGCCAGTTGAACTAGGAAAAGAATACGACGTGGAAATTCAAGAGACCAGCCGTCGAGGCGAAGGCATAGTGCGGATTAAGGGTCTGGTATGTTTCGTTCCAAACGCCAAACCCGGCGATCACGTGCGGATCAGAATAACGAGGATAAGCCGACGATTTGCAGAAGCAGAAGTGGTTGGAAAGGCAGAGGAAAAGGCAGAAGGCGAGACTGAGTAACGCCAAAATCTTTCGCCGACCTTTCCCGATTCGACAAACTGAAGCTTAACCATACTGGATAATGACAGAAGACATGAAAAGGTAACTGAGCGCTATGTGAGGGGAGCTGCCTTTTCAACGATCTCCCTTAGGATTCGAGCCTTTTTGTTCTCAAAAGTATGCCCACGACTGCCATGGCTGCGCCAAGGGGAACCATTAGGACATTTCCGACTAGTCCGCTCAGAAACATAATGATGAAGCCTAGGATCACTAACGCAAATCTGCAGAGAAACAATAGTTTCCTCGTAAGGTCAGCCCCCAAACTTATTTAGGGTGTGCTTTTATCTAAGGCTAGTGTAACTGTTCTCCCGTTATCATGGTGACAAAAGATGTAGATCCTTTTGGATACTCGGTTGTTCCAAAAAGGAGACAGACTGTTCTAATGCATAGCATAATAATACTGTTTCTTCTTACAGTAGGCGTGTGCAGGCAAGGACGTTGGTGATGTGGTGACGGAAGGATGGATCCCAAGCTTGTCGCTTCAATAATTTTACTTGTTATCGTTGGTTCGGCTGCTGTGTACTTTGTCGTACTCTCTAATGTTTCTTCTGAGAGCGAGATCGCTTGTCCTAAGGATGGAAGCCCCTACGTTTTGACCCCCATCGGTTCGAGGAGTGAGAACTTTAATTGGAGATGTCTCCAATGCGATTATTGTTGGAGGAAGACTTATCCAGAGGATGTTTATCAACGATGGCGGAAGGCTTTCTTGGAGCCTCCTTTTGTACGTGACTATACGCTCCTATACCTGAGGAAAGTTCTGCAGCTGAACATTTCGGATCCTCTCCCAACGAATTGGGCTGGCGGTAAGGAGACGCCTACCGGTTTGGTCGGTTGCGAGGTCTATGTCTATCGGGTTGAGAACATCGTTGTCACTATTAAGTATCCAGTTGTTCTTCCCGAGAACACGGTGTACGAGATTAAGGTGGAGGTTCAGGGTGCAACCCTGTGGGAGGGTAGTCTATATAGTCGGCAATTCGTAACGTTTATCCCAACTCCGCCGGTCGGAGCTGAGTTTAGAGTCGTGTATGATTGTTATGGCGGTGTGGGCTTGTTCGAAAAGGGCATCCACATAATCGCGACAAGCATGGATCCTTCAGACTTCGCAACTGTGAACGATTATTGGAGGTTGCTTAAGGAGAACGAGACCCTTAAGGCTTCAACTGAAGACTTCATAAGCATCATCATCTCGCGAGGAGACTATCCAACAGGGGGCTACACCATCCAAGTCAAGTCTTTCAGTTGGCTTGAAACTTACCCAACCACCTTCCTGTTTGCAGTAAACTTTACCGATCCCGGCGAAGGAGTCATCGTTACGGAGGCGTTTACTAATCCATTAGTTCTTGTGCATATAGGCAACTTGTCTGCCGGAAAATACGTTGTCGAGGTTCATATTTGTCGCTTCATCCTAACGTATGAGGCGGGAAAGCCCGTTTATACACCAGTGCAAACGCCTGTTGAGGCGGTTTGGAAGGAGTCCTTTGAGGTCATAGAAGATGATGGATCAAACCGTGTGCCTTCCCAGCCCCAGCTATCTGCTTGGTTAAGTGTAGAGTTCCTAAAGAGATGCCCGGGGCACTGCATGCGAGCATTTAAGCCGCATTAAACCGCATTCAACTAATCGAAAAAAGGGCACTATTCTAGGAGCCTTCTGTTTACAGAAGGGCTCAGCGAAAAATACGGGTGGTATAGGTGCGAGGGTATAGGCATACCCTAATGGTTAGTTACGATCCGCCCGACTCCAGGATTTCTACAATATTCCTGGGAATCTCTTCTAAGTTATGGAGTCTTCGAAGGTAGGAAGCAGTCGGGCGTGGTATGATGGGCGAATCTGATAAATTTCATCGTCTAAGACTCATTTTCAATTTCGGTGTTCACGGGAAAGCAAACTTAACCCTTTAATTCGACACAACTCTAAGCAAACTTTTTCATCTTTAACAGCACAATAATATGGCATATTTGGAGGAATCTAGATGAAACGTGAAGATTTTCTTCGTGAAACTGTGATACCCATGAAACTGAGGCCCAAAATGACGGTAAACCAGCTTATTCAAGAGTTCAGCAATTCAGGATGTTTTGGGGCTGGAAGATTATCTTCTGCTTGCGACATCTTCGAGCGAATGGTTCGCGACAAGCAATGCACCATTTTCCTCGCCGTCGCTGGGGCAATAGTTCCCGCTGGACTACGTGCGCTTATTGCAGACTTAACCCGCAAAAAACTTATCGACGTACTCGTGAGCACCGGTGCGAACATGGTCCACGACCTCGTAGAGGCGTTGGGAGGACACCATTATAAGGGACACTGGTTTGTTGATGACTTTCTGCTCTACAAATACCACATATTTCGTATCTATGACATCTTCGTGCCCGAAGAAGCCTTTACGAAAGCCGATAAAGCGATAATTGATATGTTTGATGATATCGCGAAGGAAAATGAAGGACACGACCTTTCTAGTTGCGAGCTTATGTGGGAGATTGGTAGCCGCCTTAACGACCCTGAATCAATTTTAAGAGCAGCCTACGAAGCCAAGGTCCCAGTGTTCCTTCCAGCCATCCGCGACTCAGAGTTTGCGTTTATGTACTGGGTTCATTCGAAACGCCATCCAGAAGGCGACTTCCTTAAAGTTGACACCTTCAAGGGAGTATCGGAGATAATAAACATCATGGAGCGATCTTCTCGCCTCGGAATGGTGGTCCTTGGGGGCGGTGTGCCACGTAACACCGTTCAACACGCTGCGTTAATGGCTGAGAAAGGGCTGGACTACGCTGTGGTCATCACCATGGATCGCCCAGAAACCGGGGGCCTGTCTGGTTCCACATTGAAGGAAACGGTCAGTTGGGGAAAGGTAAAAAAGGAGGCTGATAAGACCATGGTGATCGGCGACTCCTTAATCGTTTTTCCCCTCATGGTTGCCGCTGTCCTAGAAAGGCTGGGGGACAAATTTGAGAGAAGGATTGTTGGTTAAGCTTTTTCAAGGTGGATAATTATGGAAAAACGGCTGGAACCCAGCGAGAGATTCTGTGGAAACTGCCGTTACCATAATGCCTACCAATACCCCGACCTTATCCTCTGCTTCATACGCTATCAAGAACATGAGGACCCCGTCGTTTCAACCTTCGGGTGCTGCGAAAAATGGGAGCCTAAGTTCCAAGAATGCTTTTGCCTTGAAGAAGCCTTGAGGAAGCGCAACCAACGCGAAGGTTAATTCCTTCGACCCCGTTGAGTATTAAGGCGCTAACTCTCGCGACCGCTTTTAAACCATTTCTCTAAACCAACTTGTCTTCTGCCTAAGTAGAACCTCTTCATTCTTTCGATAGCTGTTTTAACACGGTCTTTGGAAAAGTCTCGCTGGTCACAGAGAAAGTTGTAGAGCCCCTCCGCGTGTAGGTCTCCGTACTTAAGGGTGTAGTTTGAGGTGACTTTGGGCTGCAGGAAGATTTTTCGAACGTCCCTGTAGTCTTGAGGGACCTTTGAGCTGATCTCGATGGGTAGGTTTTCGATTCTACCATGTTTTTTCAGAAGCTTAAGGGCAGTTTTTGGCCCGATTCCCCTCACGCCCTCGTTGAAGTCGGTTCCGATTAGGATGGCTAGGTCGATAAGTTGTTTGCGAGTAAGTTTGTGGTGTGCGAGTAGGATATTTAGGTGGATGAGCTCCGGCCTTAAGGGCCTGGAGATTCCTTTGCTGGGCAGAAACTCCCTCCCACCTATGGTGACGTATCGAACGAGTCGAGGGGTCCCGAACAAGAGGGAGTCGTAATCGCGACTGCTCGTAGCCCAAACATCTCCTCTCATGGCCATGTAGGCGGCTTGAGCCTCAGCTTCGCTGGGCGCCTGAACAAAGGGGATTCCAAGTAGCTCGAGCAGTCGCTGAGCGTCGTCAACCATGGACCTCGTCAGTCGGCTCGTCATCACCGCCTTGGAAAAGGCGGTGGCGTAGTCTCCTACTTTCAATGCCTTTTCCCACTCTAACATGGCCTTTTCCCGAAGCCCATGCCTCTTCACGATTTCCTGCTTCTTCAGTTGTGGGGGCTCGCCGTCAAACACGAAAACCAAGTCCATTTCATAATCGTGGATAAGACGGGTGGAGCGAAACATGAGACCGGCCAAGTGAGACGTAATGTTTCCGCCCGAATCCTTAAGGAGTGTTCCATCTGGTGCACGGATCAGGGACAAAAACTGGTACAGCGTGTTGTTGGCGTCTACAGCGAGACTCTTTCCCCGAAGGTCTTCTAAGCGGACAGTCCTCTTGACCATGATGGGGGTGAGGTTAACTCCCAACGTGGACCACAACACGATAACTCTATGCAAAGAGGCAATAATCTTTTTCCAGCGTTTAATCAAGGGTCTAAGGTTTCCAAAGATTTTGCAAAATCTAATCCTTAAAGAATACAACGTATGATGCGATGTTCACGCTATCGCTCGTAGCGCGCCTCTCGGAAATTTCATGTCTACGCGTGGTAAAATCTCTTAACCTATTACGTTGGATAGTGTTTCATAGGTTCTGAGGCTATCCTTTCTTTCTACAACGATAATTGTATCGGTCCAGCAAGAGATAAATTCTATGATGTTGATGTTCTGTTCCGCCAATAAGGTAGCCAGAAATGCGACCACGCCGGGAGTGGCTTCTAGTTCCTCTGGTGAGTGTATCAAAATCATAGCACAATTTTCATGCGTCTTCAATGCATCAATTATCTCTGCTAGGCTGTTCTTTTCTAAGAGATAAACAAATTTGCCTTCCAAGTTCACTCTTATCTTCTCTTTTGTTTCTATTGGTCTGTCTGTGATAGTTACGGACCTTCCATCATAAACTGTTATTGTGCTTTTCTTCAGGAGTTGCAGAACCTTTTCTTCCCTTTTATGTTTGTGTTTCTGTAACTCATCAGAAAACCTTCTTAGAGCAGCTTTTATCGCAACTGTATTGTTTGTTTTAAGCTCTTTTTGGACTTGTCTGGACAACTCGCTAAGGTTAACGATGCCCTTTTCCAGCGCCTCCAGTATGTAGGGTTTATTCTTCAGGTAGTTCCTTACATCTTCAGCTATGGTCATGGTTATGAATGTATTATTTAGAACATTTAAAGTTTATTTTGACACAAATAAGTCGCAAAGTTTAAAAGATATCTGGGTAAAAAGGCGAGATCAGGTGTAAAAATGACGGAAACGGTCGTATTAGCGTACTCTGGTGGATTGGATACATCGGTGTCAATAAAATGGATCGAAGAAAAATACGAGGCTAACGTAATAACAGTGACGCTGGATGTTGGGCAACAAGATGATTTGAAAGCCATTGAGGAAAAGGCGAAAACTCTTGGAGTCTTAAAGCACTACTCTATAGACGCTAAGCACGAGTTCGCGACTAAACATATTTCTCCAGCCATAAAGGCAAATGCCCTCTACGAAGGAAAATATCCAGTTAGCAGCGCATTGTCCCGCCCCCTAATCGCATCAAAGGTCGTTGATATCGCAAAAACAGAGGGGGCTGTAGCCGTGGCTCACGGCTGCACCGGCAAAGGCAACGACCAAGTCCGCTTTGATGTGACAATAAAATCGCTGGCGCCAGACCTAAAGATAATTGCTCCAGTAAGGGAATGGAACCTAACCAGAGATGAAGAAATAAAATTCGCAAAAACAAACAGCATTCCGATACCCGTAGGCATACACAACCCGTATAGTGTGGACCAAAACCTCTGGGGACGTTCCATCGAGTGCGGGGATCTTGAGTTTCCGGATCATGAACCTCCAGAAGAGGTTTTTGAATGGACGGTTCCACCGGAAAAGTCACCCGATAAACCTGAATACGTCACACTCTCATTCGAAAATGGTGTTCCAACCGCCATGAATGGAAGAAATATGGGTCCGGTAGAATTGATCGAGACGCTCAACAAAGTGGCAGGTGAACATGGAGTCGGACGCATCGATCACATGGAGGATCGATTAGTCGGAATTAAATCCAGAGAAGTTTACGAGTGCCCTGCAGCCACCGTCCTTACAGAAGCCCATAAAGATTTAGAGAAAATGGTTCTCACGCGACACGAGGTTTTGTTCAAACAGCAAATCGACGCTCAGTGGACATTCCTAGTTTACACCGGCCTATGGATGGACCCGTTAAGAGACGCCCTTGACGCATTCATTAATAAGACTCAAGAGCGGGTACACGGCGAAGTTAAGGTGAAACTATACAAGGGTGGGCTTCAGGTTGTCGGGCGTTCTTCACCAATGTCACTCTATGATCTGAACCTGGCAACTTACGACCTCCAAACCACATTCGACCAATCTTGGTCTCCGGGCTTCATCGAACTTTGGGGACTACCCACAAGAGTATCTAACATTTTGAAAGCAAAAGTGGAACGGGAGAAAGATGCTAAAGGGCCCTAAGGTAGTTCCGTCTCAGTCTTTGATGCAATAAAGGCCGTTGAGGGTGGATTAAATGTCCATACTCTTTAAAGGAGGAAGGTTGACCTCTGTGCGGAAGGACGTAATAAGTTTCACGTCTTCCCTTCAAAGCGATAGAAGGCTATTGAAGGCGGTGATTAAGATCAATCAAGCTCATGTAGTAATGTTAATGGAGCAGAAAATCATCGACTGGCCGACTGGTGTCAAACTTCTTCAAGCTTTGGGCGAATTGAAGGGGGGAATGAAACCGAGGCGTTGGGTTGAAGATATCCACATGAGCGTAGAGGAGGAGATCATCAAGAAGGTTGGTCCGGAAGTTGGCGGAAACCTGCACATCGGCAAGAGCAGAAATGATCAGGTGTCAACGGCCATCAGGATGGAGTTGCGTGAAAATCTAATAAACTTAATTATTTCGGTAATAGGGTTGCAGGAGACGCTAATTGAATTAGCTAAGAAACATGTAGAAACGGTTATTCCAGGATATACGCATCTACAACCAGCTCAACCAGTAACCTTCGCCCACTATCTCCTATCCTACGTGGACATGCTCGAAAGGGGTGTGCATAGATTAGAGGAACATTATCAACGCGTTAATTTGTGTCCAATGGGTGCAGGGGCGCTAGCGACTTCCAGTTTTCCAATAAACCGTGAAAGGGTCACTGACCTACTAGGCTTTAACGAGGTCCTCGAGAACTCAATTGACGCTGTAAGTAGTCGAGATTTCATCCTAGAAACTCTTGCGAGCCTCACCATAATAGCCGCTGACATAAGCCGTTTAACCGAAGATCTAATTGTTTGGGCCTCCCCTGATTTTGGAATAATCGAGCTCCCAAACAGTTTTTCGTCAACTAGTAGCATAATGCCCCAGAAAAAGAATCCAGATGTTCTTGAAGTTATTCGTGCAAGGGCGAGCCATATATTGGGTAACTTTGTAACATCTGCAACCACTCTAAAGTCGTTACCGTCTGGTTATAACTTGGATTTCCAAGAGGTTACCCCTCGACTATGGGAATCTATAGAAAACATCTCTAGCTCCTTGGATATGCTCTCCAAACTTGTCAATCACTTAAAGATAGGTAAGGAAATCTTCAAAAAGCCCTTCCTTAACTTCTCCACGTCTACCGAACTGGCGAACATGCTCGCCCGCAAGTATAAAGTTCCCTTCAGAACAGCGCATAAAATTGTTGGCGCGTTAACTAGGCATCTAATGGAGAAGGGGCTAAGCCTCTCTGACGTGACGCCAGAGTTACTACAAACAGTAGCTGAGCTTTCTTCAGGCATCCCTTTAAGGATTAAAATGGAAGACATAAGTGCATCCATTGATCCACTGAAATTTGTTGAGGCCCACAATGCCAGAGGAGGCCCCTCGCCAATCGAGGTAGAAAGGATGATGAGAATTCGAAAGAGACGGACAATTCTTTCAAGGGCTCGGTTATCGGAGAAAACATCGAGGCTAGATGAAGCGGGAGAAAAACTGGAATCTGTGGTTAATGCTTATTCGGCCTTAAATAAGCCATCCGTAAAGCTTAAAAGCTCAACAGGAAAAGTAGGGTAGGGCTCGTTGGGTAGTAACCTACGACACGAAAACCCTAAGAAAGCAATTTTGGTTTTAGAAGACGGTTCCCAGTTCATTGGCCATGGCTTTGGATCAGTAAAGAAAGTTTCAGGCGAAGTTGTATTTTCAACATCAATGGTTGGATACCCAGAATCGTTAACCGATCCATCCTATCATGGCCAGATTCTAACACTAACCTATCCCCTCATCGGTAATTATGGCGTTCCGCCCTATGATATTGAAATGGGTATTCCGCGGTATTTTGAATCTGAAAGCATCAAAGTAACCGGTCTTGTCATTCATGAATTGTGCACGAAGCCCTATCACTGGGCGTCTACCAAAACCTTGGACGAGTGGCTAGAGGATGAAGACATCCCAGGCATATACGGAATCGACACGCGAAAACTCACAAAAAAACTTAGAGTTGAAGGTGTTATGCTTGGGATTCTGCAAGTGTACGAAGAAGGCGAGAACTCTCCTATTGAAAAACTTTTGAAAGAGGCGCAGAGAATACCGAATCCGAATTCAAGAGATCTAGTGCAAGAAATTACGACCAAGGAGCCTATCTTTTACGAGTCTGAAGGAAGTAAAGCTGTTGTTTTAATAGATTGCGGTGTTAAATATGGTATATTAAGAAATCTAATTAAACGTAGATTGAGCATCATACGGGTACCATACGATTTCTCAGCAAAAGAAATCATGGAATACACCCCCAGCGGGGTTATAGTGAGCAATGGACCTGGTGACCCCAAAAAATGCGATAAAACAATATGGTGTATTCGAGAGTTAGTTGAGGAAGGCGTTCCGATAATGGGCATATGCCTCGGGAACCAGTTATTGGCGCTTGCTTCAGGTGGGGACACGTATAAGATGAGGTATGGGCATAGATCTCAAAATCAACCCGCTCTTGACTTAGAGACAGATAGATGCTATATTACAACACAGAATCATGGGTATGCTATAAACTCGGATTCTTTGCATGGAACAGGTCTGAAAGTATGGTTCATAAACGCAAACGACAAAACCGTTGAGGGCATCAAACATACAGGTAAGCCAGCCTTTGCTGTTCAGTTTCATCCTGAGGCAAATCCAGGACCATACGACACAGAGTTTCTGTTTGATCAATTTATAAGGTATTTGAGGGAATAAGTGTGCCAAAGTTTGACTGGATACATAAGGTGCTGGTACTCGGTAGCGGAGCCATAAAAATTGGAGAAGCCGCAGAGTTTGATTACTCAGGAAGCCAATGTCTCAAAGCACTACAGGAAGAAAGCATAGAAACCGTTCTAATTAACCCCAACATAGCGACCATACAGACCGACCCACGCTTAGCAGGGAAAGTGTACCTTTTACCTGTAACGCCAGGGTGTGTGGAGGAGGTTATCAAGAGAGAGAAACCTGACGGAATTCTTTTAGGATTTGGTGGACAAACCGCCCTAAATTGCGGAGTTCAGTTAGCGAAAACCGGCGTTCTTGAAAAATATGATGTTAAAGTTTTGGGGACGCCGATCAGTGCTATCGAAACCACCGAGGACAGAGAGCTGTTTAGACGAGCTATGATTCAAGCGAATATTCCTATACCCAAAAGTCAATCTGTAATATCCATCCAAGAAGCCCTTACAGCGGCGGAGAACATCGCGTATCCAGTTATTATTCGTGTGGCATATACGCTGGGCGGTAAAGGATCAGGCGTAGCCCATAATGAAGACGAATTGAAGCAGATAGTTAATCGAGCTCTAGCCCAAAGCATGATCTCGCAGGTTCTGATCGAAGAGTACTTAGGTCACTGGAAAGAAATAGAATACGAAGTTATGCGAGATCAAGACAACAATTGTTTAACCGTCTGTAACATGGAAAACATTGATCCAATGGGGATTCACACCGGCGACTCAATCGTTGTAGCCCCTTCACAAACACTGTCAAATCGCGAATATCATTTACTTCGTTCAGCCTCTATAAAAGTCATACAAAGTTTAGGTATAGTCGGTGAATGCAATATTCAATGGGCTCTGTACCCGAAATCAGAGGAGTTTCGCGCCATAGAAGTAAATGCGCGCATGTCAAGAAGCTCTGCGCTTGCGAGTAAAGCAACAGGTTATCCATTGGCGTACATAGCGGCTAAACTGGCGATTGGCCATCTTCTTCCAGACCTTGTCAACAAGGTCACCGGAATTACCACAACTTGCTTCGAACCAGCTCTCGATTATGTTGTGGTTAAAATTCCAAGGTGGGATCTACAAAAATTCAGAAATGCAGACCGCTGCATTGGTCCGCAAATGAAGTCTGTTGGAGAGGTTATGGCTATCGGGAGGTGCTTCGAAGAAGCATTACAAAAAGCGGTTCGAATGCTAGATTTTGGGAAAATAGGACTAGTTTGCAATCATGAAGACGATGAACCAGAATCCACTGAAATAATAAGAAACATCCTAGTGAATCCAACCGACGAAAGATTATTTAAGATCGCCAAAGCGATAAAAGTGGGCATTCCAATCGAGGAGATCTACCAACTAAGTGGCATAGATCCCTGGTTCTTATATAAAATTGAAAATATCATCGATATGGAAAGAAGGCTGCAATCATTAACCCTAAGGAGCCAACGAGCCGTTGAGGTGATAAAAGAGGCAAAGCGACTGGGATTTTCAGACAAGCAGATCGCTGTATGTCTCAACAAGAACGAGATGACGGTAAGGAAACTACGAAAGCGGATGGGAATAGCTCCTGTGGTTAAACAAATAGATACGCTTGCCGCTGAATGGCCTGCTAAGACAAATTACCTCTATCTCACTCATAGTGGAAACGAAGACGACATCCAATTTGAATCGAGTAAGAAAAAGGTACTAGTCCTTGGGGCAGGTGTTTTCAGGATAGGATCAAGCGTGGAGTTTGACTGGTGCGGGGTTAACACGATTTGGGCTCTCAAGAGGCATGGCATCGACGAGGCCGTAATGATCAATTATAATCCTGAGACAGTTTCCACGGATTACGACGCGTGTGATAAACTCTACTTTGAGGAGCTAACTTTAGAGAGGGTCCTAGACATATATGAAAAAGAAAACCCTTTAGGCGTCATTGTGAGTGTTGGAGGACAAATTCCCAACAACATTGCCCTAAAGTTGGCCAGCTTGGGCGTAAAACTGTTAGGAACACCAGCCGAAAGCATCGACACCGCTGAGGATCGTTCAAAGTTTAGCGCTCTTCTCGATCAGCTTAGGATTCCCCAGCCAAAATGGAGGAAGTTAACTACAATAAAGGACGCTGAAAAATTTTCAGAAAAAATCCGTTATCCGGTCCTTATTCGCCCAAGCTACGTACTATCGGGCTCCGCCATGAGGGTCGCCCATACTAAGGAAGAACTGAGAAGCTACCTAAGGCTGGCAACGAAAGTTTCGCGTGAGCATCCTGTGGTGATCTCGAAGTTCATGCTGGAGGCTAAGGAGGTCGAAGTGGACGGCGTTTCTGACGGCGAAGATGTATTGATCGGCGTCATCATTGAGCATATTGAAAAGGCGGGGATTCATAGTGGTGACGCAACTATGTGTATCCCGCCGCAGACATTACCCGCCAATACCTTGAAAACCATTGAGGATTATACACATAGGATAGTGAAGGCCCTCCAAATCAAGGGTCCATTCAACGTGCAATACCTCATCAAAGACGGCACCACTTATGTTATTGAATGTAATCTTCGGGCATCGAGGTCGATGCCCTTTGTCAGTAAAACCATAGGTGTTAATTTGATGGAACTTGCCACCTCAGCCATGTTAGGTAAAAGATCTAGTGGTTTCGGAATAGCTCAACTCCCGCCTGTTTGGCATGTTGGAGTGAAAGTCCCACAGTTTAGCTTTATGCGTTTAAGCGGAGCTGATCCAGTACTTGGTGTTGAGATGCTAAGCACAGGGGAAGTAGCATGTTTAGGAGAGAACTTTTCAGACGCCTTTTTAAAGGCATTAGAGTCAGCCGAGTTCAAAATTCCGCCAGCCGGTGGTTCCGTTCTCATAACCGTTGGCGGCGAGGAGTTAAAGAAGAAAGTTATACCACTAGCCAGAACACTAAGAAAGCTCGGCTTTAAGATCTACGCAACAGAGCACACCGCAAAAACACTGCATAATGCCGGATTAAATAGCGTAACCGTACTCCATAAGGTTAGGGAACAGAACAAGAAACCAAATATCCTCGAATACCTTCTGCAGCGAAAGATAGACCTCATCATTAACATACCGACAATAAACGCAACAGAATATAAGAATATCTTAGAGGATGAGTATATCATCCGAAGATTGGCTGTCGAATTCAATGTTCCAGTTGTTACCACCCTTGAGCTTGCTTTGGCCCTCATAAAAGTCTTAAGGCAATCCGCCAATCAAAAGTTCATCATCCACCCATTGAACGAATATCCATGTCTAGCGCGTACAAAGGGTGAGACCAAGAACGCGCAAAGAAGTATCCCGAGTAGTGATCTCCCTGTGTTATGAGGATTCTGAATATCGGCAAAACTATTTTCCTTTAGAACCATGTACGATTGATGTGGTCGGTGACGCGTATGGGTGAGCATGAGATTCAGTGTTGTGGTGCTCGTGTGAGAATATGTGGCGGTAAGATCGAGGTTATCAGCGAGCCGAGAATTCTTCGCTGTCCCTTGCATGAGGCGCTATACGGGTTTGAATTGATCGACAAGGAAGCCGTGAAGAAAACAGTTGAAGCCAAGATGAGAACCTATGGATTTTGCTGTCAGCACCGAGCCTTCGATGACTCTATTGTTGTTCCCTACGGAGCCTCTGAGATGATCAAGGTCTGCATGGAGCAGGGAATGCTTCAGTGCGCTGTCACTGTGTGTGAGGGAGCGGGAACCGTCATCGCGTGGAACCCTTCCTTGGTTCAGGGCATAGGTGCTAGGCTTACGGGCATCATTAAAACTTCACCCATACCAGAAATCATCCAGCACATTGAGGCGCACGGAGGCATAGTATTAGATTCCACCAGCGCTAAAATCGATCAGGCGGAGGGCGTGAAAAAAGCCGTTGAACTAGGCTTCGAGAAACTTGCCGTCACCGTGGCTAGTTTTCAGGCCGGAGAAATCGCCGAAATCAGAGAAATCGAGAGGAAAGAGGGCGCGAACGTTACGGTTTTCTCGGTTTGCAACACATGCGCCACCGAAGAAGAGGCAAACCACATCATGAACGCCGATCTGGTTTGCGCTAGCGCCTCCCAAATCCTTCGAGAACGCGTAGGTCCTAAGGCCCTCGTGCAGATTGGGGTTGCCATACCCATCTTCGCCCTAACAGAGCGAGGCAAGAAGATGGTTTTAAGCTATCTCTCAAGATTCGCTGACAAAATCGTAGTGTTCAGAAGCCGCCTACCCTACCTTGTTGAGGGACGCGGACCCACACTAAAGCCATAAATCAACGCCTAGAAAGAAACAGTAAGGTTATTACGTAGAACAATCTCTATAAAAACTGCAAACGTAGCCCGGGAAATCATCCAGCCCGGTGGAGGAGCCCAGTACTCCGCCGAATGTAGAGGACAAGCATAGCGGGCTTTGGACCCGCTGACGGGAGTTCGAATCTCCCCCGGGCTACCATGACACCGTGGATTGGACGCTGTTCAAATTATCGGTTTGCTTTGTTCATGTTTATTGCTTTCGTGAGGCAACCACTCAAGTTCCAGATGGATTTCATGTTTGTGATTTTCTTTGGCATATAGTAGTTTCAAGAATACTGGTTGAGTTGGCTTAGCTCGTTTTTTCTCTTCTGAAGAAAAGATATCAGCAAATTCTATAGCTTTGTTTTCAAATGCGCTTCCCAGCTCTTTGAGCATTCTGGAAACTTCTTCAAGTGTACACGCTTTTTTGAATTTGAATAGTGCTTGATGTACTTCTTTATATGTGTCGATCATTTCGGTCATTTTTGCCCATTGTTTCATCGAAGATTTCAACTTATCCATCCCTTTGGTGGTAATTGCATAGTGTTTCCTGTCGGGTCTATGTTCTCTGAATTCAATTTGCCCTGTTACGAGTCCGTTTTCTTCCATTTTCTCAAGTGCTGGATAGACTGTGCCTGTTTTAGGTTGCCAGTATCCAGAAAATCTTCTTTCTAGTTCTCGGATGATTTCGTAACCATACATGGGTCTGTCTGAAAGCAGTAAGAGAAGCCAAAGCTGAACAATGCCGATTTTCATGCTTCTGAGTCTATGCATTTTACTTCACATTTCTACTGTATGCGTTAAGCTTATATAAGTAGATATTCTACTTAAAAATAAGTAGTTAATCTACATAGGTGAAAACAATGAAATGGGTAACAAGACAACACGTGCACGTTGACAGAACCGCTTGCCCATGGCTAATAAAGAAATTCGTCGACGCAAAAGCAGAATTCATCTTCGTTCCCGTGGAAAAAATCGAAGAAACCGTCAAGAAAGAGAAGGCGATACCTTACGACGCGCCTGGTGTTGAGCTTGGCCATCATGGCGACAGATGCAGTTTCGACGCAATAGTCGAGAAGTACAAGATAAAGGATCCTGCAGTCTTGGAGTTAGCCAAGATAGTACGTGCAGCTGACACTGATAAAATGGAAGCTGTGCCTGAGGCTGCAGGGTTGGAAGCAGTCATGACCGGTCTTGGCATCGTATCAAAAGACGATCATGAGACCATTGCTAAAGCGAGTCAAGTGTATGATGCGTTCTACACGTACTGCAGACTGAAGCTCATCCGCGGAAAGCACAGGGCGGAAATCGAAAAGATGGATAGGAAGCAGAGAAGAGAGTTCTTGATAAAGAAGTTGATGGAGTAGGCTCTAAACTCTTATTCTCTTTTTTTCAGGTGACTAGTATGCTATGGGTGACGCGAACCAAACCTCATGTTGACCGTTGTGCATCCGCATGGCTTATCAAGAGATTCATCGACACAGACGCAAGATTCGAATTCATATCGAAAAATGACACAATCCCAGAAGGCGCGACTGCCTTCACCTTGCCAAAGGCTGAAATAAATCCCATAGAAGGCGTTAGAACAACGTTTGATATACTTCTAGAAAAGTATAAAATACAAGACCAGGCCATAGAAAAGATTAGAGAAATTATTCGAGATTATGAGTTCAACGAAGAAAATCCTGATAGGATCCAATTGAAAGAGACTCTTGGTGTATGCTACGTTTTGAAGGGACTTGAAAGAACGTCGCAAACAGATGCTGAAACTATCTGGAAAGCCTTGGCTGTAATGGATGCGCTGTACGCAACTTTAAAGGAGCATGTGCAATAGACTGGTATTTTTATCATGACTTCTATATGATTTAATAAATGAGTGGTTTCGCTATGTCCTGTCAGCAGAAGAATGTTATAAGTAGCACATTCTGGACACTTTGCATCATGGGTTTCTTTGCCATCCTAAGCTCAACGATGTCTAAAAGCCCCGTTTTGAAGCCTTTTTCCCTAAGTCTTGGAACACCTGCAGACTGGGTTGGCGTTGTCGCTGCTGCCTCCACTATTCCAGGAGTTTTAATCAGCTTGCCTGCTGCCTCTCTTTCCGACATTCTTGGCAGAAAGAAATTCTTGTTGTTAGCGGGTTTTGTTTTTGCTTCCGCTCCTTTTCTGTATCTTTTAGTAACTGTGTGGTGGCAGCTCATTCTTGTCCGTTTCTATCATGGTTTTGCAACAGGAATTTTTGTCCCAGTTGCCGAGGCATCGATAGCCGAATCATTCCCAGCAAAGAGAGGAGAACGCATCTCGCTTTTCTCTTCAGCAACGTACGTCGGTAGGGTAATCGCGCCTGTTCTTGGTGGATACATATTGTTTGTTACTATGGACAATTTTTACATTCTTTATTTGGCTGTTTCAGTCGCAGGTGTAACAGCTTTGATTTTAGGTTTGATTTTTTTGGTTGAAAGAAAACAAACTATGGTTTTTCGGCAAACAAGTGCCAAAGAGACTGTTGGAAGAATGTTCCATGGATGGAAAGATGTCGTTAAAAACCGTGGAGTTTTAGCAGTCAGTTTTGTCCAAGCCTGTCTTTACTATGTCTATGGTTCAGTGGAATTCTATCTGGCAGGTTATTTACCGGAGGTTGTTTACTTGGATAAGTTCCTGACTGGCGTTATTATCACGAGCATAATAGGAGTTGCGATTTTTGCGAGACCATATGTGGGTAGGATTTCAGACAAAATTGGAAGGAGAACTCCGATAGTTTTGGGTTGCATCATCTCTGGGCTTCCGCTGTTGGTTGTTCCTCTCGTCGCTGATTTTTGGGTTCTTCTATTGCTTGTCATAGTTTACGGGTTTGGCTTTGCAGCTGTAACTGCGTCAGCGCCGGCATTAATCAGCGAGCTGGTACCGAAAGATACTGTTGGCACATCTATGGGCTTTCTAGACACGATAATGGATGTTGGGCAAACCATAGGACCTATAATTAGCGGCTTGATACTTGCCACCAGCCTACAATATACTGGTCTCTTCTTTTCGCTTACATTTATATTGCTCCTTTCTTGCTCAGTCTTCTTGATGTTAGGTATGAGCAAAACAAGCTTGAATAACGCTGCAAAAAAGAAACCTTAAGAAACCATCGCGTACATGCATGAACGAGGCAATGCTCTGCTAGGAGTGCTCTTTACCAGGACTGGTTAGTCAAGACTGTGGTTTCCTAAAAACAGACATGATATCACTTTAAAATCGCATTTTAAGTTTGACTTCAGGGTATTTTCACAAAAGGACTGACAATTGTGTCTTAACCCCGATATTTTAAACCGATATTTGAACCTATCTCGGGCTACCATGAAACCATGGACAAGTCGAGGTTCCAATCATCCGTCTGCCGATTCCGCCTTGCAGTTAAAGAAACAAAGCCATGAGAATCTCGTCCACATATTCTTCACCTATTTTGATCTCCCTCTTTTTTGCTCCTTCAATTTCAAATCCAAACTTTTTGTAGAGGTTTATTGCTCTTTTATTTGTTGAGAATACTGACAAGGATATCTTCTCATAACCGTTCTTTTTTGCCCAGTCGATCATATAGTCCATCATTGCCTTGCCTATGCCGATATCTCGGAAATCGCTTCGAACATTCATTCCAAGTTCAACTACATGCTGGCTCCAGCTCCAGAATCGTTTGGGGCTAAGGTTACACTCGCCTACAATTTTACCACCTATTTCAGCTACTGCGAAAAAACTCAGCTTCTCTCTTATACTCTTGGCGATCGATTCTTTCTGAGCATCGCTAATACGCACTGCTGGTGCATACTTCCCTTCAGAAGCAACACTATCCATGATATCAATTACTTCTCGAACATCGTTTTCTTCAGCTTGGCGAACGACTACAATCCGGCCGTCTTTTGTCGAATATTTTTTCACAAATTCATCACTACTATAACATAGACATGTATGTTTGTTGGTTCATTATATTTTTTCTGATGAATATTTCAACTAAAGGTAGAGAGAAGAGATTCAGATCTGCACATAAATCTCATTTAAAGCTCAATTTCCAGATATTTTTCAGAAAAAGCGCTGAAATGCGTCTTAACTCCGATATTTTAAACCGATATTTGAACCTATCCCGGGCTACCAAAGATTTTTAAGAACTTCCTTCATGAAAGGAGCATGGAAACAGCCGAAAGTGTATGATGTGCATGCATATAGATGTGTGTAAATTTCGAGTTTTGTGAAGTGCGTCAATTTAAGAAGTGTTTAATAGTGTGATTGTTGAAGCATAGTATGATGGTGTCTGTATGGGTGAAAAGTTGACTTTTTCTAGTGTTGTGTGGAGGGAGGAAGACCTTTATGTTGCTTGGTGTCCTGACTTGGATATTGCAAGCCAGGGAAAGAGCGTTGAGGAGGCTTTAGGCAACCTTAGAGAGGCCATTGAGCTTTATCTGGAGGATGAAGATGCTGTGATACCCAAGGAAAAGCCTACACCCATCGTAACTACCCTCAGTGTTGAGGCTCATGCAAAAACCGCCGGTGGTCTCAGGCCACGAAGTAATTAAAGCGTTAACTAAGGCCAGCTTTGAAGTGGTGGGAAGAAAAGGTAGTCACGTTAGGCTGAAAAAGAAGACGCCCAACAAAACGTACATTGTTATAGTGCCTCTTCATCCAGAAATAAAGATGGGAACGCTTAAGTCGATCCTGAGACAGGCAGGGCTAACAAGGGAGGAGTTCATCGAACTAATCAGGTAGAAGCGAAGATATAGCTGTTTTATTAATTTGTTTTAGTGAACCCCCATGACCTGGTAGTTGACTATTGTGGAATAAGAAAAGGAATCGTAGCCCAACATGTGGTGAGACAGTTGAAAACTGAACATCTTCTCATGTTGCAAAAACTGCTAAGAGAGTTTATTAAATGCGAGAAATTTAAACAAGAACAGTCATTACCCCGAGCTACCACTTAAAAATTGAAATTTGTCGATAAATTGCAACAACAAGATATTCAAACATTCTCCTCAACCCTTTACCTTGCCCCCCACATAGAAGGGACTGCAAGATTTAAACGCAGGTACACGGAAGGGTAAGTGTGGGGTAGGATTCGAACACCCTTCTCGCGAGGTCGGACTCCACAGTCGTTTTTAAACCGTAGACTGTTTAAGGAACCGGGCGCAAGAGATACAAGGCAAGGTGGCGATAAGTGCGCGAAAAGATATTAGAGATAGATAGAGACTACGTTGTCCGTCTGTTAAAGAAACTGATTGAGATTCAGAGCGTGAACCCCCACGTGGAAGGCGGGGCTGGGGAAACGGAGATCTCGAATTTCATCGCTAACCATCTGGAATCCGTTGGAATGGAGGTTGATACACAGGATGTGGTCGACGACAGGTTTAACGTCATTGGCGTTCTTAGGGGAAGAGGCGGCGGCCGAAGCCTTATGATGAACGGTCATACCGACACGGTCGGCGTGAAAGGAATGACCATAGAACCCTTCAAGCCGTTCATCGAAGACGACAATATGCACGGAAGAGGCGCCTGTGACATGAAGGGCCCCCTCGCTGGGATGATAACGGCGGTGAAAGCGTTAGTAGACTCGGGCGTCAAACTCAGAGGAGATCTTTTGATCTCCGCTGTAGTGGATGAGGAATACAAGAGCATCGGGACACAGAGACTGATACAGGAATACCGCTCCGATGCCGTGATCGTCGGAGAACCAACCAACCACCAGATAGCAATCGCCCATAAAGGGTTTGTTTGGCTGGAGATCGAGACTCGTGGAAAGGCTGCCCACGGCTCAGTCCCTGAAAAGGGAATTGACGCCATAGCCAAGATGGCAAAGATCATTTCACGACTGTCCACGCTGGAGGAATCATACGCAAGAAAGAGACACAACCTCGTAGGTTTCCCAAAGATCCACACATCCATGATCCAGGGCGGCTCCGAATGGAGCATCGTTCCCGACTTCTGTCGTTTGAGACTAGAGCGACGCACCGTTCCAGGCGAGACCTCCTCAATGGTGACGGACGAACTCGACCAGCTCTTAGACGAGCTTTCTAGGGAAGACCCCATGCTTAGCGCTAAGATCAAGAAAATCTTTGAGGGGTCACCCATGGAGATAGCCGCATCAGAGGCTATCGTGAAGAAGTTGCAACTTGCAGTTCGGGAAGTTAAAAAAATTGAATCCAAAATGGTCGGGGCACCCTACTGGACCGACGCCGCTCTCTTCGTTAACAATGCCGCCATCCCAGCGTGTCTCTTCGGCCCAGGGGACATTGGCTTAGCTCACTCCGACAACGAGTTCATCAAGATAAGTGAAGTGGTTGACTCCGCGAAGATCTACGCCCTCACAGCCCAGGCTTTCTGCGGGATCTAAATCTCACGAACATGCTCATTTTTATGTCCCAAACAAGATATTTACGCCAAGTATTAGGTTGTTAGAGCGATATGAGAGATGAAGATATCATCGACCTCGCCGTGAGAAACGAATCTATGGTAGTAAGATCCTCGAGGGAACGGGCGGAGGTTGAAGATAATTCTAAATGATCACGTTTCCTCAATTATCCTGAGGGACTCTTATGAAGGTGGCAATTGCTGGTAAAGGCGGGGTTGGAAAGACCGTAATCGCGGCTACGCTGTCACGATTGTTAGCTCATGACGACTATAGGGTTTTGGCCATCGACGCTGATCCAGCCATGAACCTCGCATATGCCTTAGGCATTTCAGCAGACATAGCCTCAAAAATCGTTCCCATATGTGAAAATATTAGATTGATTGAAGAGAGAACAGGCTCCAGACCTGGTTCTGGCTTCGGTGGGATATTCAGTTTGACACCAACAGTAAACGACATAGCTGACAGGTTCGGCGTATCTGGACCAGATGGAGTTAGACTGTTGGTGATGGGAACCGTGAGGGGTGGTGGAACTGGCTGTATGTGTCCCGCTAACGCTCTCTTGAGGGCTCTAATTCAACACATAATGCTGGAAAGGAAGGAGGCGGTAGTCATGGACATGGAAGCGGGACTAGAACACTTGGGACGAGCCACCATAAGAGGAGTCGACACCCTAATCGCGGTAGTCGAGCCCGGAGCCCAGTCAATTGAAACAGCGAGAAGGATCAAGGAACTAGCATTAGACATTGGGTTGAAGAAAGTTTTAGCCGTTGGAAACAAAGTGAAGACAAACGAAGACAAAAGGTTCGTTGAGGAATCACTAGAAAAGATAGGTCTGCCCCCATCCTGCATGATTCCCTTCGATCAAAGGATTCTGCAAGCCGACATGATGCATGTTGCGCCGATAGATTTTTTCCCATCATCCCCTGCCGTTCAAGCTATAAAGGAATTAGAAGCGATGTTAAAGGAAAGATATCCATAATAACACACTCTATACGACATAAAAATTGCAGACGCCACGTAAAAGAAAATTTAGAATACATAACATAAATTCATAATTTATAAAGTACGATTTGTAGCAACCTTACTTTCGGTGTATTTATGATTCTAAAAGTTGACGATGTAATGGTTGAGGACATTGTAACCGTCGACTCCGACGCAACGGTGATGGAGGCCGTTGAACTCATGAACAAGCATGAGATAGGATGCTTGATCGTTACGAGGAAGGAGAAGGCCGTCGGAATCGTCACGGAAAGAGACTTCCTAAAAAGAGTTTTGGCCGAATCCAGAGACCCGAAAAAGACCAAGGTTCGGCAGATCATGTCGAAGCCTCTTATCTTTGGAGAACCCGACATGGATATCGAGGACGCGGCAAGGCTCATGTTCAGGAAGAAGATCAAGAAGCTTCCTGTGGTGGAAAACGGGAGACTCCTTGGCTTGGTGACGTTGACAGACCTCGCTCGTTTTCAACCGCAGATAATGAAGCTATTAAAGAAAATCGCCCACAGAGAGCTTGCCCCTAGAAGGATGAAGAAGGTCTTCGATTATTACGTGGTTTAAGGCAGAAAGCGTGAACCAAGCGGAATACCTCAATCTCCCTTGCCGGTGTTATCCTTCGCTTGCCAATACTGCTATGTAGTCTGCCGTATCAGCACACATGTCTGCGGCTTGCTCCATAAACTCTATGAGGCTGTTGAGTATCAGAAGCGTGCCAGGATCAACTTGACGAGCGTATCTAACTAACAGTTTTTTGGTTTCGAGATAGTCTTTATCGATTCGACCTTCTATCTCGTCCACTTTTTTGGCGAGGTCTTTCGCTCTTCTAGGATCGGTTCCAAGCTTCTCGATGCTGTTACGAAGCGTTGTGGCGTTTTGGACAAGGGCTTCAGCGACTCTGACGTTCATGTCCCAGATTTCGTCTGGAACGTTTGTTTCAAGCAGGATCGTGACGGTTCTCGCGGAGTCTTTCACGAAGTCAGCCATGACGTCAAGGCGTTTTACGAGGTGCATCAGATCTTCTCGAAATTCCACTGACAGAGCAACGCTCGTCAGTGCCTTAAAGGCTGATCTTCGCAGATTATCTACTTCTTCCTCTATTCCCATAAGCTTTTCAAAGTGCTCTCTTGCCTCTTCTTTCTTTCCTTCAGAAGCACTTTTGACGACTTTATGCAACAGTTTTACGGTGTCAAGAGCTTTCGTAATCTGTTCCTGCGCAAGATCTAGCGCTTCAGTCTTGCGGCGTTTTTCAAACCATGCATAGCTTTTTCTGGCCATTTTCCTTCACCTCTTTTTTATGGTTTTTCCAATTCATCTTAACGTTACTTTCTCTCCTGTTGCGAGGTAAACAATTGACTCACCTATGTAGGTCGCATGATCAGCTATTCTTTCGAGATATCTTACCACAAGTACACTCGAGATTGTGCACCTATTCGTGGCGGGTGCCTTTTCAACTAATCTATTGAAAAAACTGAAATAAAGGTTATCGACCTGTTTTTCTGTTTCAGATAAGGTTCTTGCCAGTTCGGCGTCATGGCTTTTAAGTGCCTCAACACTCGTGGCAACCATGCCTAACATTTTTTCACCCATCTCTTTAATGTCTTTCCTAATCCAGTCTTCACAGTCTTTTATCCCACCGAGTCCTTCATTAATCTGTGAGACATCGAGGGCGTATCTTCCATATCGAGTGAAGTCGTAAGCTATCTTCATGTATGATTTTAGAATTCTAAGGTCGGATGCAACTGGTTGGAATCGGGCGATGAGCTCGAAGGCTTTGTCTTCAACCTCGTCCGCCATGGAAACCAGCCTGTCTGAGAGGTTCTGCACTTGCACGTGAGCACTTATGCCCTCGATATAACTCATGATGGATAGAGATACCGTCTTGTGGGCAAGCTCTCCCATTCGTAACAGCATCTTTGCCAACTGCTCTAACCCTGTGTCAATTAGTCGGCTCATTCATTTCTCACCTAACCAAACTCACCAGTGATATATTTCTCTGTCAGTTCACTCTTTGGATTTTCAAACACACTCTTCGTGCTTCCATACTCAACCAATTCTCCAAGATACAGAAATACAGTAAAGTCTGAAACTCTTGCCGCCTGTTGCATGTTGTGAGTGACAATTATCACGGTGTATTTTTCTGCCAACTTTCGCATGAGTGCCTCTATCTTTGCGGTCGCGGCGGGGTCTAGAGCGCTACACGGTTCGTCCAAGAGAATGATTTCAGGATTAACCGCGAGGGCTCTCGCGATGCAAAGTCTTTGCTGCTGTCCGCCAGAGAGATCTAGAGCCGAATCTTTCAATCGGTCGTAAACTTCGTCCCAAAGGGCGGCTTCTCTTAAACTGCGTTCCACGATTTTTTGCAGCTCTTCCTCGCTTTCAACTCCGTGAATTCTCGGACCGAAGGCCACGTTGTCAAAGATTGATTTTGGGAACGGATTAATTTTTTGAAAAACCATTCCAACCCGTCTTCTCAATTCATATATATTAGTTTCTTTGCTGTAAATGTTTTCGCCGTCGATGTAGATTTCTCCAGTTGTTCGGCTGCCCTCTATTAGTTCATTCAGCCTGTTTATTGCTCTGATGAACGTTGTTTTTCCACAGCCAGAAGGTCCCATAACCGCAGTAACAGCGTTGGGTTTGAGTCCAACTTCTATATTCTTAAGAACATGGTTGTCTCCAAGCCAGACGTTCAAACCACGCACATCAATCTTGACATCGCTGGGCATGTTCTCACCAGTTCACCTCGCCCGTTTTTGGTATCGGTTGCGGATGAAAATTGCAATGGAATTCATGCCTAAAAGAACCGCTAAAAGAACTAAGATACCAGCAGCGGCTAAGCCACGAAATTCAGGCTGGGGAAGGCTCACCCAGTTGAAGATCTGAATGGGCATGACCGTGAAACGGTCTAAAGGTCCTGTGGGAACAAATCTGACATAGACCAAGGCGGCGATGGCTATCATGGGTGCGGCTTCACCTATCGCACGGGATAAAGCCAGAATCGTTCCTGTAAGCATGCCTGGAAAGGCTTGAGGCAAAACGATTCCTCGCGTTACCTGCCACCGTGTGGCTCCAAGGGCGTAGGCTCCCTCGCGGTAGGCTCGTGGGACACTTCGTATGGCTTCTTGAGAGGCAATGATGATGACCGGCAGAATGAGCAGGGTCATCGTTAGTGCCCCAGCCAACACGCTTCGCCCGAGAGCCAAGGCTTCAACAAATAAGCCCAGGCCCAAAATCCCGTAGACGATGGACGGGACTCCTGCCAAGTTTGCTATGTTTAATTGAATGAAAGAGGTGAGTCGATTCTGAGGTGCATACTCTTCAAGATACAAAGCGGTGCCAACCCCTAAAGGGAATGATATAATAGCAGTTAAGCCGACAACCCAAATACTACCGAAAAGAGCTGCCAAAATTCCAGCTTGCTCTGGGAACCGTGATGGAAAGCTAATAAGGAATTGGAAATCCAGCCAAGGCAATCCATCTGCGAAGGCATCATATAGTAGGATAGCCAAACTGACCAAGCCTATTATTATTCCAATTAAGCATAGACTGTAAAGTATGCCGCCCTTGACCTTCCTGACTACACTTCTTTTCCTACTAGATTTCCTTGTAACCATCATCAATACCTCTTCCAGTAGCGTCTTGCTACCCACTGACCAATGAGATTGACCACCAGAACCATTATGAAAAGGGTTAGACCTACCGAAAAGATGGTCCTATATTCAAGGCTTCCGAATGGTGCTTCACCCAAGCTGATCTGAGTTATGTAGCCAGTCATTGTTTGTATGCTTTCAAGAGGGTTGATGGTCAGTTTTGGTGTAGAGCCAGCTGCTATGCTCACGATCATTGTCTCGCCGATGGCCCGTGAAATGGCCAAAATGAACGAAGCCACTATACCGGATAAGGCTGAGGGCACCACTATTCGAAGGACAACCTCATGTTTGTGTGCGCCTAAGGCGTATGCTCCCTCACGGAATGACTGAGGCACAGCCAGCATAGCGTCTTCACTCAGAGATGAAACCATAGGAATGATCATGACACCCATAACCAAGCCTGCACTCAGAGCGTTGAACACGATCATTTCTGGAAAGAAATTCTGAAGGAAAGGAGTAACGAAGGTTAGGGCGAAGTATCCATAAACCACCGTAGGCACTCCAGCCAATATTTCAAGTACGGGTTTCACAATTCTTCGCAGTCTATCAGGGGCATACTCGCTAAGAAAAATGGCACTGCCCAGTCCGACAGGTACTGCTACAGTTAGAGCAATTATTGTGACCAAAATAGTGTCCCAAACGAGGGGCAGGATACCAAAATGTTGGGGTTTGAAGAGAGGCGTCCACCTGGTTTCGGTGAAAAATTCCAATATGGACACTTGTTTGAAGAAATCTATAGCCTCAAACAACAGCACGCCAAGGATTGCAAGGGTGGTGAATACAGAGACGATGGCGCTGGCGAAAAGGAGTTTTTCAATTATCCACTCTCGCACGTGTCTTGCTCGCTTTCTGGCTCCAAAGGCGTGCATAAATGTATTCACAGGATGAACCCTCTTTTAATAATTAGATAGAACAAAAAAAGTTTAGGGTTGTTGTTCCAGCGTTGAGATGTTCTCTTGGTATACCGAGGTCTGCAACGGTGTGTAGCCTACCTCTGAAACCAGTCGCTCTGCGTTCTCCATGTAAAACCTTACGAAGGCCTTGACTTCTTGTCGCTTGAGAGACTCCTTGTTAACGTATATGAACAGTGGTCGAGACAGCGGCGTGTATTGTCCAGCGTTGATAGTTTCATCTGATGGTGTCACGGGTCCATTTCCAGAATCGATGGGTACAATCTTTAGTTTATCTGTGTTCTCTGCGTAGTAAGCATAGCCGAAATATCCCAACGCGTTTGGATCTCCCGCAATGCCTTGAACCAAAACGTTGTCGTCTTCGCTGGCTGTGTAGTCGGGTCTGCTGGCGTCTTCTTTGCCAACGATGACTTCGGTGAAGTAGTCAAATGTTCCCGAGTCTGTCCCTGGCCCATAGAGGTGTATTGGTTGATTTGGCCATTCTGGGCGAATATCGTTCCAGCTGTCTACCGTGCTTCCTGGTCTCCACGTCATGTTCAGCTCTTGTACTGTCATATAGTCGACCCATGTGTTGCTTGGGTTCACTAAGACCGCCAATCCGTCTATAGCCACTTGGAACTCGATGTACTCTATGCCATTTTGTGCTGCTGTTTGCGCCTCTGAAGCCTTGATCGGACGCGATGCGTCGCTAATGTCCGTCTCGCCTATTGTGAAGCGCTTGAAGCCTCCTCCTGTGCCAGATATGCCTACATTTACTCTTACGTCAGGATGTGATTTTTGAAATTCTTCCGCTACGGCTTGTGTGATAGGGAAGACTGTGCTCGAACCGTCTATTTCAATGGTGCCAGAAAGTTTCTGGCCAGTCGTCGAGTAGTACCAGTACGCTACTACTAAGATTGCTACGACCGCTACTACTGGAACTATTTTTTTGTATTTCATTCCTTCCACCTTCTATTTTTCATGAAATAGGAGGCCTGAAAGGTTATATAGTTTATCCAAATATTATATATAATTCTACATAGACTCTATAGGATGCGAAAAATTAATGAGAGAAAATGCACCGGAAGAGACCGAGGTAAGAAAACTTCAAGTTACAGGAGGTTCAACCTACGTTCTTTCGTTGCCCAAAAAATGGGCTACTCAAATGGGTCTAAGGAAGGGAAGTAAGTTAACTTTGGCAAGACAGAACGATGGATCTCTCCTAGTAACCCCAGAAGAATTGAAAAAACTCGAGAAACCAGCTGAAGCAATAATAGAAGTTGCACCAACTGACGACCCCGACTCAATCATAAGAAAACTTGTTTCCACATATCTGGTTGGCTACAACGTAATCTTCATAAGAACAAAAAATCAACGGCTGGATTCCGCCAAGAGAAATGCTATAAAAAATTTCACTCGCAGAATGCTGGTGGGAACAGAGATCATAGCTGATTCTCCTAAAGAACTCATTATGAAAGTATTGCTAAGCTATCCTGAACTCTCAGTTCAAAGTGCTCTAAGACGAATGTGCATCATCACATCTTCTATGCACAAAGATGCTATAATAGCATTAAAAAAATTGGATGGAGAATTAGCCCGCGACGTCATCGCTATGGATGATGAAGTTGACCGATTCGGTCTATACATAATCCGTCAACTGAAGGCAGCAGTTCAAGACGAAAAGATAATCAAAGAAATAGGCTTGTCTTCGGGAAGAGATTGTCTTGGATATAGGCTAACAACGAAAGCGGTAGAGAGAACAGCTGACCACGCTGTCGTGATAGCAGAGAATGTTCTTATGTTAAAAAGGCCTTTAGAAACCGAATTGTTTGAACAAATTGACTCAATGAGCGCTTCAGCAATCTCCGTTTTTAATGAAGCAATAGAATCTCTGTTCAAGCGAGACTTCCAACTCGCGAACAATACCGTTCAGAAAGCGAAACAAGTAGCTCTGTCGGAAAAACAACTAGTAAAACCCATCCTAAAAAGAACCGATGTTGGAGAGGTGTCCAGCCTCAGTCTTATAATAGAGAGCATTAGAAGGGCGGCTGAATATGCCAGCGACATAGCCGAGATTGTACTGAACTTGACTGTTCATCAAATCATAACTACACAGTAAGGAAAATAGCATCCATCAGATGCCTTTCAGTCGAAGAAACCCATTTGTTAGCTAGTTTGATAGCAAAAAGAGGTATTCAGTCTTTCCAGTAAGCGCTTTTGAAGGTATATTACTAGTATGTAGTTTAAAGTTACACTGTGGATAAGCTTCGCGTGGCTGGTTAAGTAACAAGCTGTGTCTTTTATATCTGTGAACTTGATAAATATTGAAGAAACGTGGTGATGATGAGTCGAGGAAGAAAGGAACCCAAGTTTAGGTTATTCCCGAAGCAAGGGTACATTCTGTTGATGGTTGGAATATTGGTGGGCTTCCTGATTTTCGTAGCTGTCTCCTTTACCTTTTTAAGAGTGGGTTTAGGAGAAGGCGCTGAAGGCGGCATACCACCCTCCATTGAGTTTGAGTTCCTCTATACAAGCGAGAAACAAAGCTGGATTGAGGAGGTAACCCCAAGCTTTGAAGAGTGGTTTCGTGGAAGGTTTGGCATTGATGTTCATGTGAAGCTCACCGTTGGGGGAACACACGAAACAGTAAATCTCATCCTTTGGAAAAGCGTAACTCCGGCCGTTTGGAGTCCAGCCTCAAGCATTTGGATACCCTACATCAACATGAGATACGGCGAAAACATCGCGGCAGACTGGGTTCCACTAGTTTTATCCCCAGTCGTCATAGCCGGTTGGAGATCCTTCCTTCAAAAATACAACGTAACCAGCTTTAGGGATCTATATGAGCTGGCGGACCAGGGCGTTAGTTACAAGTATGGTCACCCCGACCCGTTGCTGAGCAACGGCGGAACCATGGCGGTGGTTCTACAGTTTGCCGAAGCGGCCAGCAAAAAGCCGGAAGAACTCATTGTTGACGATTTAGAAAAAGAGTCTGTCTTAAACTTCGTGAGAGTTATTGAATCTAGAGCGGTACAGTATGGAAAAAGCACAGGGTTCTTCGGCACGTGGGCAGCGGAGAGCGGCCCAACCGCCATCGACTGTTTCAGTGTCTACGAAAGCGTAGTTTTAGACAACGCATTGAAAGCGCAGAAAAAGTGGAACGACCCCATTATTGCAGTCTACCCTCGAAGTGGAACACTATTATCTGATCATCCCTTCGTGATACTCAACGCACCTTGGGTTACTAAATGGCAACGATTCGCCGCAACGCAGTACCTCTATTACCTTTTAAACGAGGAGAGCCAAAGCAAAGCCCAGAAGCATGGATTTAGACCAGCTAACCCGAGCGTTCCCCTTGATCCTAACGTTTTCAGTGAAGAAAATGGAGTTCAATACGAGATTCGTGTACCTATTCTGAAGGCTTTAACAGGCGAAGCTATGGAAGCCCTCTTTACTGTTTGGACTGTGGTGAAGAATCCGGGAGTATAGCCCACCAGGAGGAATCCCTTGCTTCAGTTAGCAAAATATTTGGACCCAAGAAAAGCGATTGCCGAGATCAGCGCACTTGCAACCGCAATCAGCCTTATTGTTTTTGTGCTCCTGCCAACCTTCTTCTTGATTTCTATCCCCTTTACCAAGTGGGAAGATATCTACAACCAAGTTTTTGCAAATCCTCTTATCGGCAGTGACCTATGGGTTGAAATGCAAAGAGTCTTAGCCCTGTCCTTTCGAATCGCTGTTTTCGCAGTGGCATTAGACTTTATCTTCGGTATACCCCTCGCCTACCTGCTGGCTCGCAAAAAGTTTACGGGGAAAGCCTTGCTAGAAGACATCATCACCTTTCCATTAGTCATTCCAACCTCAGGTTTCGGCTTCGCCACGCTAATCACCTGGACTGCTATCGTTGGAGCACCCTCTTTAATCCCGTTCATTAATGTTCCATTGCTAATCCTAGTTGTGCATGTTGCACTAACCTTTCCATACATAGTTCGAACTGTTCAAGCAAAACTCGAGGATCTACAGCCCGTATTTGAGCAAGCCTCAAGAACTTTAGGCGCCTCCGCCTTCACAACCTTTAGGAAAATAATCTTTCCTCTCACGCTTCCAGCCATTTTTTCAGGTGGAGTTCTAGCCTTTGCGAGATCGCTTGGAGAAACTGGTGCAACCATGGTGGTCGCAAGCATCTACGAAACCGCTTCTATGCTCATTGTCCGATTGGTGTTTGAGTTTAGATTGCCAGCAGCATCATTCCTCGGATGCATCTTAATCGTCATCGCGAGCGCAATAATCCTCCCCGTAGAATTCTACATGCAGAGAAAAGGTGTTACCAAGCTACCCCGCGTATTCTCGTCCTTTCGCGTTGAGAAAAAGATCTTAAGAAGCGAGAAAGCCATGTCTGGAAAGCCATTATCATGGGTCAAGGACCTTCTTAGTTTAGGTGCGGTTGTGGTGACGGTTATCATACCAATGATCGTAGTGTCGAATCTAGTGGTAATGTACTGGTCTCATCACCCCTACACCGGTAAGCCTGAGGGAGGTGTACTCTATCAACTCTTTGGGCCTTCAAACTACTTTTCCACTTTGTTGAGAGCCACTCTTGTTTCGGTAACTGCTGCATGCATCTCCACGTATGTGGCGGCATGCATAGCGATTCCCTCAGTGTACCTCATTGAGCGCCATAGACTCGGTAGAATCATCAGATCCATGCTTAGAATCCCCCTCATCGTTCCTACTTCAGCACTGGGTTTATCGGTTCTTCTTCTTTGGGGACCGGGCGGATTAAAGTTAGTTAATCCGGGTATCTGGCTCATAATTCTAACTCACGTCGTGTTCTCTGTTCCTGTGGTGGTCGAGCCCACTATAGCTGCTTTTGAAGGATCGGAAATTTCCATGTATGAAGGCGCCGCCCGCACTCTTGGCGCAACGCCATACGACGCAGCTGAAACCGTCTCCTTACCCATGTTAAAAAGAGGAATTCTTGCGGGTGTAATTCTATCCTTTACCCATTCACTAGGCGAGACCGGAGCAACCTTTTTGGTGATGGGGGGCGATGTGACGGTTCCTCCACTTGTGGTTAACATGGTCGAAGCATACGCGATACCCGCCGCCCTTTTTGCCTCCACGTATCTCATTGTCTTAGCGTTAGTACTCCTCTTGATTTTTAGGGTGTTGACAAAGAGGTGAAGTGTTATGCCAGACGTTAAGCTCGTGAATCTGACCAAAACCTTTGATAAGGGACGCATTATTGCAGTTGATCATGTAAATCTTCATGTAAATGACAAGGAATATTTGACCCTGCTTGGACCCAGCGGCTGCG
>Ga0315312_1000732_pt1 | contig 32331 bp, 31 predicted proteins | sample TDP7_MG_FD_203629 | JGI IMG/M metagenome (GOLD analysis project Ga0315312, IMG submission 203629) | Freshwater sediment microbial communities from Lake Towuti, South Sulawesi, Indonesia - TDP7 | ecosystem: Environmental > Aquatic > Freshwater > Lake > Sediment | place: Indonesia: South Sulawesi... | reverse complement strand
GTTGGGAGCCAGGAAAAGAGAGGCTGGGGTCTGCCCACCGGTGTCAAAATAGAGCAGAAGGAAATTTGGCTGGAGCTATTGACCTTGGGGAATATAGTATGTTGTGACCATTATGAATACACAATATTGGTTTTTAGGTTTAAAACCCTTCAACTTCGTGGAAAGGAATTATCTAAAGTATAGGTTTTACCATTAATAACAATTAATAGTGGAGTAGGTTTGTTGTCAGATTTGCTCCAGCAATTCCACTACTTTCTAGTGCATAGTCTCTGAAGTATCTTTTACCTTGAGGAAGATTTGGATAGTGTCAAAAACAGGTGTTTTTGACTCGACTCTGACCACGGTTTATGAAACCTATTTACGGGACTAGACACTAGATTGAAGCAGGATATCAACCTGTTAATCTCCTCATCACTCAAGGGTTCCATTCTAATTTCATTAGCTTTTGGAATCCGTAAACCTGATAGAACATTTTTATCTGTGTACCCTTCGCTGTTGAGCCAGGTGGCGAAACTGCTTAGAACTCGACCGTGATTCCTGATACTCGTGGTTGACAGTGTTTCCCGAGCTGTCGGTATATATGGGTGTCCCTCCCACTTCTTTACCTGCTGAAGAGCACCCAGATGTTGGCGAACCCTCTCAATTGTAAAATCACCAAGAGAGCCGCCCGTTACACGGACATATCTCTTGAGTTTTTCATTATAGCCACGAATAGTTTTAGGGCTCATTCCAGCTGAGCGGCAAGCAGAAAGATATCGGTCAACTAGTGTTACGATAGGAATCGAAGCTTTTTCCACAGAATCCCACCTTCTTTGCTTTAAAGACATTTTCTCTTAGTCTCCTTTCCTGGTCAAAAAACCATGAACTAAAATTGATGTACAATTGACCGGGAGGTGACCTGAAATTGTCTTCCGATAAGGGTATCAGTTCTGTGGCAAAAAACTCCTTTTAGGGCATTTTTGAAGCTGTGGAGCCAGCGGTCGGATTCGAACCGACGACCAGCGGTTTACGAAACCGCTGCTCTACCACTGAGCTACGCTGGCGTACTCCTATTATATCTGAAGACATTGACAGTGAACAACGGTTTAGGTCAAACTCTCAGGTTCACAGAGATAGAATAAAAGAATATCGGTTTTCTCCAAAAGAGGCAGTTGATAGTTATCTTTTAGCTTTAAAGTTGAAGGTAAGTCCCTTGCCACCTCACTCTCCACCAAAGATAAGTTCCCAGATAGGTACCTTCTTCGTCTTGGTCACTACTCGCTGTTTCTCTACTTGGTACGAAACCTGATAAGGTACTTGCTGTTCTTTCGTCACAGTCCTCGTTTCGATCACTTTATCAACCCAATTTAGCTTAGCATCAATCTCTACCCAGCTTTCAAGGGCTTTCCCAACAGCGTCATAGCTAGCAACTATGATGGCAAGCTTTGTTATGCCTGTGACATCAACTGCAAACATCCCATTTCGACCGCTAAAGCCTTCTGCATGGGAAATGTGTTTAGCAGCAGCCAACTGAGAATTGACCTTGCTTATCCATTGAATGTAAGCAGGGTTTATTGTGATGCCACGACTCCCCTGCGATAGTCCAAATTTCTCAATGTGCCCAACTTGACTGACATCGTAAGCATCAAAAACACACTTAACAGGCGTATAGAAAGTGAACTCGAGTCGGCTCACCTCGTGTTTAGGAAGCTCATAGCCCATATACATGAAGCTACCTGGAATTTCGACAATAGTCCCCCGAGGTAGCCTGTCATCACTCCACTGCATGTCTGGAACGAGAGTATCCTCGCCTGGATTGTCAGTCACGAAGTCCTCAGTTGTAGTGTAAGACTCTGTTTTGTACTCCGTTTTGTACTCGGTCTCGTAATAGGTTTCCGTGGCTTGGTAATCCTTGCCTACACAGGAGACTTCAAAAACAAGTAAGGTCAATATTAAGATTACTATTGCCAAACTAAGTTTTCTCATGCGGTACCCCCCTTTATTTGATTTGAGCCGTCATTGCCCTCTAAATTATCTCACTTGTCGCTAATCTAGCCACGACATAAGCTGAAAATTATAAAGAGCAGGTATTACAATGTCAACTGTCCTCTACAATGAGCATTCTTTACTAAATATTTCACCCAGCGAATAATGGTATAATCATTAGTGCTGATTAGGAGGAGACAATGAAACCAGAACTGCCTGAGACCAGATTCATGCGAGTCTTAAATTTGATAGACATGCTTAATCCCGACCGGGTCATCGGCGAAAGCGGTAAGAAAGAGCTGGACGGGTTTGGGCTTGGTCCCAAGCTGAGAGAGTTTTGCTCCATCTGGCAGGAGATGAAAAGGGACGCAGAAAACCGCATAGGGCTTTTGAAGAAAATGACTCAAAAATAACTAATGCCGCCTAAACTTTTTGAAGCAGATTTTAGTTATACTTTAAAAATAAAACGAAAGCAGAAAATTAGTTAATGGAGACCTCGTTGAGAAGAAGACAAAGTCTGTGGAAGAAACACAAAAAAACAGTCATCGTCTCAGGAGTTGCTTTAGTTATCATTTTGGTGCTTTTCTTCATTCCCTTAGCCACCGTGCCTGTCAAGGCGACAGAAACCTACTACACCACCGAGATGCAATTCCAGCCAGTCACTGAAACTATAATTTCCAGAGAAGCTTATGTTGAACCCATAATACAAGAGGACATCCTCTTCCGTGATTACCTTATTCCGATACAATGGGGGCAGTATGTTGCTACTCCCTGCACTCTGAACCTCAGTGATAAAGCAAACCCCTTGGTTCAGGGGAACTTTGCCACCCTCGACCAGATGGGAACGCGTTTCCTTATCTTGGACCCATACAACTTTCTGCTCTTCCAGAAACCTTTTACTCCTACCACTGTATACGAGTCCCGAAATAAGGCTGGCAGCTTCAGTTTCGCACCTGAATATACTCAATACTACTTTGTCTTTGATAACTTAGGCTATAACAATCTACGCTATTTCAAGCTCAATGTCACCCTTTCCTGGGCACAGAATATCACTAAATATAGAGAGGTCCCAGTAACACAAATCGTCTATAAGGAAATCCCAGTACAGGTACAGCGACAACGCGAAGCAATCAAGCAGGAGAGAAGGTCTCTTTTCCAGCTCCTGACAGGCTAAGGCTACTTTAACCTTTGTCAATTTGACTTAGTGGTATATAATAGTCAACAATTGAATTACAAAGGAAGGGAAACATCAAAATGCGATTTAAGTGCTTTACTTGTGGAGCTGAGTTTGACAACATTCAGCAATTAGCCAGCCATAAACGTCAGCACCAGATAGCGCCCAGAGGCTCCTCCTCAGGAGTCACCTGCCTTGGCTGCGGCAAAAGTATTCCCTTAGGCTCATCCAAGACTAATTACCGTGGTCCCCTTACCTGTCCTCACTGCCACCGCACAATGATCGTGGTCCTTGAAGGTGGAGAGGTGGCAGCGGCTCGGCTTGGCTAACAAAAAGAATTGGCTATAGTAGAACAAGACCATGCCAATATATGAGTATTTCTGCACCAATTGTAATCGGGTATTTGAACTCATGCGCCCTTTTAGCAAGGCTGAGGAACCAGCTTTATGTCCTCAATGTGGGGGTCAGGGGCAGAAACTAATATCCGTCTTTGCCTCTAAAGCTGGCTTTTATATAGGCGTGCCCGCAAAGGAAGCTTTTCGCAGGTTGCCCGAAAAGAAAATTTCTAAGAGGTCAACCACTAAAAAGACCAAGCCTACCAGGCAATCAAAACACGGTCAATAATATCACTATATGGGGGCTTGTCATACTCATTAGCCTGCGAATAGCTTTGACCAACTTTCACAATAACCTCACTGTCAAACTGGGGTTCGATGAATATTAGACCTTTATCTGTGGCTTCAAAAGCGACGATAGCGTGAGCAAAATCACCGGAGTATCTTAGTTCCACAATCGCACAGCGGATACCTTTAGCTTCAGCATTGTTGTTTACATCCGTTGCAAAATCAGAACAGACATACTCTCCCTTAATGTAGGTCTTAGCATCCGTCTTATCTTGAGCTAAGAAGTCCTTCATCTCTTGGTAAGTGGGATTACGACTGGTAAAGCCCTTGGCAAGGCTTTCCTTAACACCGACATCGTAGCCTGATTGGTAGCCAGCTTGCTGACCTTCCTTATAGCCATCGGCGTAACCTTTGTCCTGCCCCTCGTTGAAGCCCTTGCTATAGCCAACATCCATACCATTCTTCTCACCAGCGAGGTAGCCCTGGTCACGTCCATAGGTATAACCGGCAAAAGCTAATACACCACATAGCGCTAAGATTGCCAGCAGCGTCCCTATAATAAGAACAACTTTTTGAGAGTAACTCACCTCATACCTCCATAAAATATTCCACCGATTTTTCCTTGCCCATTTTCACAATGGAGTTAGTTTATCCTTTTTGCCTATATTGTCAAGCTAAATACTTCTTGACGAATTCAGTTGAATAAGGTAGTTTATTAATTTATTAAGTTAACTATCAAAGAAGTGCACAGACAAAGGTTTAGTCTCAGGATTGCCGTAGAGCACTAAAAGCGCTTGAGGCATCAAGCAGTACCTGACAGTAACTACCAAATACTTCTTAAGCAGAAATGACTACACAAATTGAGAGGGAATTAGCCAAGCTGACGCCACTGAAGGAAACGCTCCTCTCTATTGGTGTCTTCGACGGTGTCCATCTGGGGCACCAGTATCTGATTAGCCATCTGCTGGCAACAGCTCGCCAGAGAAACCTGATGAGTGGAGTAATTACTTTTGACCGTCATCCCCAAGCAGTTCTGTCACCAAAAGGCTCCCTGCCCTGGCTTAATAACTTGAAAGACAGAATAAGTTTTCTCCGGAAATTAGGGGTGGAATTAGTCGCCGTCCTGCCTTTCACCCAAGAATTAGCCCAAATCAGCGCCGGCAACTTCGTCCAGTTCCTGAAAAAATACCTGAAGGTGCGAGGCTTAGTCATTGGTCCCGACTTTGCCTTAGGTAAGAATAGAGAGGGAGACGCTTCCATGCTCAAAGCTTTGGGCAAAGAAATGGGGTTCACTGTGAAGGTCATTCCACCCTTCGTCCTCAATGGTGTAGCAGTGAGCAGCACTGCTATACGTGAAGCCCTGACTCATGGAAATGTAAAACAGGTACAGAAATTAGCTGGGCGCCCCTTCAACCTTTCCAGCCAGGTTATCTCCGGTATTGGCAGAGGCAGGAAGTTGGGGTTCCCTACCGCTAACTTAGACATAAAACCTGAACAAGCCTTGCCCGGCGATGGTATTTATGCTACTATCGCCCATATTAACCACGAACCTCTGCCTTCTGTGACCAACATCGGTCTCCGCCCTACTTTCGGAGGCAACAAGCGTTGGGTTGAGGTCTATCTCATAGACTATGCAGGACAATTATACGGTCAAAAGCTAAAGATTGACTTCATAGATAGACTTAGAGATGAAAGGCGCTTTGAAAACGCTGAGGAGCTAAAGGCTCAAATAAGAAAAGACATAGAACAGGCAAGGCTGATTTTGGCTGACAAAGCAAACACAGCAAGAGTTCAATTAATTAAGGAGGAATAATATGGAAGTACAGTTGCGCATACCTGGACCTACCCCCTGCCCCCCAGAGATCCTTAAAGCCATAAGCAGGCAAATGATAAACCACCGGGGTAAAGAGTTTGGAGAACTCATCAATCAGGTTACAGCGAAATTGAAAACAATTTTCCAGACCAAAGGTGATGTCCTCATCCTCACCTGTTCGGGTACCGGAGGGATGGAGGCGGCTTTAGTCAACACCCTTTCGCCAGGTGACAAGGTATTAGCTACCAGTAACGGTTACTTCGGAGACCGTTTTGCCAACATAGCTGAGATGTTTGGTGCCGATGTGAAACGCCTCAACTTTGAATGGGGAGAACCTGTTGACCCTGATGCTGTGCGTAAAGCCTTAAAGGACAAGCCAGGAATTAAAGCAGTCCTGGTGACTCATAATGAGACCTCCACTGGCGTAACTAATGACCTTGAGTCTATTAGTGCCATTGCTAATGAATCTGGTGCGTTGGTACTGGTAGACGCTATTAGCAGCCTTGCCTCCATTGACCTACCAACAGACGAATGGCAGTGCGATGTTGTTGTAACCGGCTCTCAGAAGGGATTTATGCTACCTCCGGGGCTGGCTATGGTCAGCGTCAGTGAAAAAGCCTGGCAAGCCCATAGTAAAGCTAAGATGCCACGCTTCTACTGGGATTTCACCAGATTCAAGAATTTCCTCATGGAAAAAGCACAGACACCGTGGACACCAGCAGTCTCCATTTTCTTTGGTCTGACTGTTTCTGTGGAGCTACTGTTGTCTGAAGGACTGCCCAATGTATTCGCCCGCCATGCCCAAATGGCTAAGTTAGCCCGAGAGGGAGTAAAGTCTTACGGATTGAGCCTCTTCCCCGAAGAAAAATATTCCTCCAATGTCATAACTGCTATCAAAGCTTCAGATACTCTAAATGTCGCTAAACTACTGCAAATTCTCAGAGACGAATACAAAGTGGTCCTAGCGGGTGGTCAGGGCAAGCTCGCCGGGAAGATTTTCCGCATCGGTCACATGGGCTGGGTAACTGAAAAAGATATGAAGCAAATTTTACAGTCTTTGAAAGAAGCTTTACCCAAAGCAAGTTGAACCTAAGACAGAGAAAGTTAATTTTGATGAAAGTTCTTATCACTGACCCGGTAGCAGAAGAAGGCATAGAGGCTTTACGAGCCAAGGTCCAGGTTGATGTGAAGCTGGGAGTAAAGCCTGAAGAGCTGAAGACAATAATTCCTGACTATGATGCACTGGTAGTGCGTAGTGAGACCAAGGTCACTGCTGACATTATTGATGCTGGGAAAAAGCTGCAGGTGATTGCTCGTGCTGGCGCCGGACTGGACAATATTAATATAGATGCTGCTACCAAGAAAGGGATAGTGGTAGTTAATGCCCCTACCGGCAATACTATTTCGGCTGCCGAACATACGATTGCCCTGATGCTCGCTTTAGCCCGCCATATCCCTCAGGCTAACACCTCACTTAAATCAGGAATCTGGCAGAGAAGCACTTTTCTGGGCACGGAGCTCAGAAACAAAACTTTGGGCATTGTCGGTCTGGGCAATGTTGGCTCTGAAGTAGCACGGCGAGCTAAGGCTTTTGAGATGCACCTTATAGCCCATGACCCCTTCGTTTCCCCAGACTACGCCCACAATCTCGGAGTAGAGTTAGTGCCGCTGGAGCAACTGCTTAAGGAGTCAGACTTCATCACCTTCCACATTCCCTTGACTTCAACAACGAAAGGGCTAATTGGTGCTAAGGAATTAGCTAAAGTAAAGCCGTCAGCCCGCATCATCAACTGCGCTCGCGGCGGGCTCATTGACGAGCAGGTATTGTTTGAAGCTGTGGAAGAAGGGAAAATCGCCGGGGCTGCTGTTGATGTCTTTACAAAGGAACCAACGACCGATGACATCCTTCTTAAAAGCGACAAAATTATCGTTACCCCTCACCTTGGCGCTTCCACTGCCGAAGCCCAAGTCAGTATCGCCTACGATATTGCCGAGCAAGTCTTGGCGGTCCTCAACGGCAAACCAGCTAAGTATTCAGTTAATGCCCCTCAAATTCCCCCAGAAATTGCCGCCACTTTAGCCCCTTTTATGCCGGTAGCTACGACTGTAGGTAGTTTAGCCAGTCAGCTAATGGAAGGGCAGATGAATACCCTCCAGATTACCTACAGTGGTGAGATTTCTAACTATGACACCAGCGCCCTGAAAGCTGCCCTCGTGGGTGGACTTCTGGAAAGAGTGAGTGAAGAAAGGATAACTTTAGTTAATGCCAATTTGATAGCGACTCAGCGGGGCTTGAAAGTTGTGGAACAAAAAGAAGCCGCCTATGAAAACTACGACAGCTTGCTCACCCTTAAAGTCACCACCAGCGCTGGCACTACCACTGTTGCTGGAACCGTAATGCGGGGTGAAACCCATATTGTCCGCGTCAACGATTTCTGGGTGGACATTATACCCACGGGAGGTTACTTCTTATTCAGCGACCATAAAGACCGACCTGGTCTTATTGGTGCCGTGGGCACTATTACTGGCAAAGCCGATATAAATATTAGCTCCATGCACTTAGGAAGACTACAGCCCCGTGGACCAGCCCTGATGATTTTAGCTCTGGATGAACCCCTGCCCGAAGAGCAAAGACAGCAAATCTTAGCTTTAAAGGACGTTTACACAGCGAAGGTAGTAAAACTCTGAAAATCATTGCTCTTTCAGAGTAACAAACCCCTCTAACAAGTTCTTCTCTGCCTCAGTTTTTTCGAGCTTTCTCACTTAACTTAGAGACGAAACATGAGAAGGAAGACACTAATCAGCGTTAATAAAAGGAAAGTAGACACTACCCATACCCAGGAAGGTATTGTCAATAAAGAGACTGAAGTTACTGGAGAAGGTGTAACCTGCGGTGATGCCTCTTCAGTACAAAAAGTAAACACTGAACTCCAGTCACTGGGAACTGGCTCCAGTGCTCTTATTCGCCAGAAATAATTTTTGCCATAACCCAATGGCTTATCTAATTCGTAGGCAGTAGTTGACGTTTTAACATCAACTACAATTTTAGTCATGGCTGCATCCTCAGCTAATTGGAATTGATATCCGGTAGTGTTCTGACAAGAAGTCCACGAGAAAGAGACGGGCTCTATACATACGCCCCGTTTTCCATTTTCAGGAGATACAGGCATTACACCCAAATAGGGGGTTTTCACTTTGAAACCAGCCTTTACCACAAAGCTTTCCGTCCATGACCACGGACTGTCTATGTAATCGCCTGTAGCAACCTCTCGTACCTTAACTCTCCAATGGTAAGCTTTGCCAGCTTCAAGGGCTGGTACTATCCAGCTATTTCCTAAGCCATCAGTAACACCACCACCACCAGGAGGTATGACAAGCCCCGGCTCCTCTAAGTTCCACGGTGTATAGAAAGGACCAGCCCAGTCACCACCAATGTCAACAACTCCTACTGAAAAGTCCCTATCTTCAGCTACCTGTATTTGATATCCCTTAGATAAGGACCTTTGTTCCCATTTCAGATTTATTTCACCAGCCCTTCCTGATACCAGGTCACAGTCTATTGCCATCAAACTCGCCGGTGTTACTGGGGCTGGTCCAAGCCAGTTTAAAGAATCTATGTAAGCCCAAATACCGCCTACCGGCGGGTCATAGTCGCGGCGGTCAATCATCCACACCGTAACTGGCTGGTCTACTTCTAAACCGCCACTAAGTCTGAGCCCCTTACTGGGTTCGTTACCAAAATCAACGTTAGGGTCAAGACCAGCCATAGCCAAATTCCAACGAATATAAGGTCCCGGAGCCCATGAGGTTGCTGGGCAACTAAAATAGAACCCGTAGTTCCTAGATATTTCCAGACCAACAACACCCGTCCACCACCATTCTTCCCACAGGTCTTTACCACTGTAAATTCCCCACGCATAAATGCCACTACTACTGGGGACGACCGCCAGAATAGTGCCATCGCTGTTATAGCTTGAACTGGCGATAACCAAGGTCTCGCCCCGGGAAGGAAGAGGCTTGGAAGCTATAGTAAAGGTGGCACCGCCATCGGTAGAATAGGCAACATCATAAGTACCAGTGCCTGTACCACCCACAATAACATGACCCTTGTCATTGTCCGGCGTCATTCCTGTATAGGCTGTTGCAATACTATAGCCGCTACCAAGACAGGTCGGTACTTTGTCACCATAAGTCCAGTTAATTCCACTGCGAGCTATTTTCTGGACAAAACCTTCGCTATCCAGAGCATATAAAGTGTTCTCTGTCTCCGCTGCTAAATCCTGAACCTGAATGGCAGGATTAACCACACTCCATATATCACCAAAATCAGATGACCATAATATTCTTTTAGCACCTTGAGCCGCCCAGAAAACCGTGGAGCCATCAGGCTTATCCCCGGCGAGCCTGAGAATAGCTTTGTCAGTCTGGTCAGTTGCGCAAGCCCGGTCGGCAGTAGTTAGGCATAGTATCCGCTCCCAACTATCACCTATAGGTTTACCTTTCCGGTCAGAATTGGGACTTCGCCAGACACTATCAAAACCAGCACAACTGTCATTTTCACTCACGGAGGCAAGATAAAAAATAGAACCGTCGGCAGCCGGAGCAATTTCAGCCAGGTGGCTTATTTCAGTATCAATGAAGCTAAGCTGGTTCCAGGAGAAACCATCATTACAAGTCACAGAAAAGGCTGATTCATCGAGATTTTTCCCAGTCTTGTAGGCTATAGGCCAGTCGGCAGGAATTGTTAAGTTTGCTGAGCTGGTGCCACAATAGGCTCTTTTGCCATCAGGCGTCCAGGCAAGCTGAGCGTTGCCCCAGCCCGGCATTGTGCAAGTTGTGCTACCGGCGCCGCCCGTAGGTGGTTTCCGAGAAGGCAACCAGCAAGCGCTACGGCAAGCTAATGGTTCGAGAGTATAGTAGACACCAACGGTAGCCTGGCACATATTACCTATGACTTCACCAGCCAAAAGCTTTCCTTCAGTAGTAGTACCAAAATAGGCGATGTTAGAAACGCGTTTGATACTACCTGTCACTGGTACATTAAGCCGATAAACAATAGTATCATCAAGTCGGTAGACATCACTCACCGTCGATGTCGGGGCATCATAGGAAACGAAATACCTTCTGGTTCTAGCCTCGTCACCATTAAAATCCGAGGGCAACTCCAGGTCAGCAGTAACTACTTTATCTTCACCTGGCGAAGCCCCTGATATGGCAGATACTTCAACTGGATAACCTTCGACCATGTTCCATTGAGTCGTATTGTTGGCGAGACTGTGAAAACCAATATGTAACTTAGTATCATTAGCATCAGCCGCAACCACAGTCAAAGTGAAATCTTGAAAATAGTTAGGGCTAAATTTGACCGCCAGGACATCGCCTCCGTTGAACCCTTGAGCCTCCCAATTACTGTCGAATGGCACAGACAGAACATAGACCTCGCCACCACTCCCGTCACTGGGATATCGGGTGCCCACAGCAATGCTCCGCTTATCCCCATAGCTTGGAGAAATAGCAATAGCTCCAATAAGAAGAGGTTGGGTTGGGAAATTAGCGTCCCGCCACATGCTGCCACCATCCATAGAGACCCAGACATTAGTTGGGGCGGTGCCGCTGCCATCGTCGGTGACCGCGATAATAAAATTCGGGTCATCAGGAGCAATAGTTATATCCCAAACTGGAAAGCTGGCGCCAGCGGCTACAAGGTAAGTACCAACTTTGTCTGACCAACTAATACCACCATCAATCGTTTTGTAAAGGGCTTTTCTGCCGGTAACAGCTTCACCATTGGCAATGTCCAGAGCATAAAAAGTCTTCCCGTCGGAACCAATAGCAATCCGATGGACCTCGGAAGGAGAAACAATGACTTTGCCCTCATTGCTTGGCGTACTGATGATGGTCCACTTAAGTACCTGGGAGTCTGCCATAGCTACTAATGAACTGGCATCAGCCGACAGTACCAGAAACAAGAGAATGAGGCACACTAAAATAGATATACGCCTGGTGATGTTCTGGCTCAAAACATGTCGTTTCATTAAATCCCCTTCTTGCACTATTCCTACAAAACAAAAAAATCCCAGCTCCTTAGAGTCAGGGATTTTGGACTAAAAACAAATCCCACCCCCTAACTCCGCGGAGGCAGTAATCACTTTCTCAGGGCTGGCGTTCTGACTTTAACAGTAGGCGGGACTGTGCCGGAATTCCACCGGCTTGCTCTCCATTTAAGCCCTCAGTCGCCTTCAGGTACCCGGATAAGATTAGCTCAACATGTACTGAAAAAGATGCTCCTCTAATATTTTCCAGCTTCTCTAACCTAAAACTTGGCTCATGCTGATTACTTTATACCTATGTCCCCAGCCTTCGACAGCTCTTGCTGATTCTTCAGCAATTTCCTGAAATGTTTCCACAAGGCTATCAGTGCATATTTCTACTGAAACCCAATCATGACGATAGGAGATAATGTCAAGAAGTGTTTCAACGTTGTTTAAATATCTTTTAGCTATATCCAGCGCCCTTAGCATTTCATCTCTGGTTGGAACTCTGGAAATGGTTGTTCGACGTGGTGCGAATTGGTATATCCGGTATGGAATGTTTGTGCTGATACTGCCTATAAAAGATGCTATTTTTTCGATTTCATCAAAGTCAACAATTCCCGGAATGAAAATAGTCCGCACCCGGAAATTTAGGTTAAACTCATGTAGCAAACCTATAGCTTTCAAAACATTGGAATTGCTTTGACCCGTATACCACCTGTGGATGCTGTCAGTATGCGCCTTTAGGTCTATTTTTACTAAGTCGATACCCTCAGCTTTCAGCCGCATTACTCGGTCGTTCTGTCCCAATAGGTAACCGTTTGTTGAGAGTTCCACTCTACCCACATCAAGTTTCTTCAGCTCTCTAAGTAGTGTTAGTAGATAGTCAAAGCTAAGAGTCGGCTCGCCGCCGGTTAGTGCCACCTCGCTCGCAATCCCTCCCCACATGAATTTACATACTTTAACAAAGAAGTCTAATAGCTCCTCGACCGAGAATTCTTGTCCAACCATGCCTTTGGCTACAGCAAAGCAAGCCCGACAGTCAAAGTTACATCCAGCTAAGTTTAGGTAAGCCCTATGCACTGGGCTTACCACAAGAGTTAAGGAGGAAACTTTTCTTTTCACTCAACTGCTCCGAATATCTCGGGATGAATCAACTTGGCTACTTCCTCTAAGCCATCCACTATTCTGGGTCCAGGAAGCTCGATCAGGTCAGCATCGCTTATTTTATAAACATGATTCTTAACCATTGCCTCTACCGTGCTCAACCTTGCTTCTTTTTTTACACTGGTATAGACAACGTCTCCGGATAGCCCCATAGAACTCACGATGACTACCTGAGGGTTCTTAGTAATAACTGCCTCCAGCGAGACTACTCGGAATTCCTCGAAGTCATCGGCAAAGATATTAACCCCTCCTGCCTTCACTATTAGGTCACCAATAAAAGTTTCACGCCCCGCCGACCATATCGGGTCATGCCATAAAACATAGAGGACTCGGGGACGCTGCTCTCCGGTCAAAGTCTCAGTTTTCATGATTACAGACCTAATTCTTTCCTTCAGCTGAGCAACCAGTTCAGAAGCTTCCTGGCTTTTCCCGGCAATCTCCCCCACTAAAGCAATGTTGTTTAGCACTCCATCCAGAGTTTTTGGGGCTAAAGTGACTACAGTAAGTCCCAAGTTCTCCATGGCTGGGACACCAACCGTCTTTTGGATATCGCCTGCCAAAACGAGGTCTGGCTTTGTTGCAACCAATCTTTCCAAATCTGGTGTACTAAAGCCGCCTACTCGGGGCTTCGTTTTAGCCTCTTCAGGATAATCGCAATAGTCAGTAACACCCACTACCCTGTCACCAAGACCCAAGGCAAACAGTATCTCAGTGATACCCGGACCTAAGGAAACAATCCGCTCAGGTAGTTTCTCAATGGTTACTGTCCTTCCTATGTCGTCGGTAACAGTTATCGGGAAGACAGGAGGTGGCGGAGGCTTTTCTGGTTCCTGTGGTTCGGGTTGAGGCTCTTCGACCGGTGGTGAAGTCGGGGGTTGAACCTCAGAAGGAGCCGTTGGGGCACAAGCAATAAAAGCCAATAGTAAAGTTATAACCAGTAAAGTTAAAAGGCTCAGGATACCTCGTTTCATTTAATTTCCTCCCCTGAAAACTCCAACAAAATAAAAATCCCCAGCTCCTCAGAGCCAGGGATTCTTACAAATTAGAAAATTAAAATCCCACCCCCCTAACTCCGCGGAGGCAGCAACCATTCTCTCAAGGCTGGCGTTCTGACTTTAACAGTAGGCGGGACTGTGCCGGAATTCCACCGGCTTGCTCTCCATTTAAGCCCTCAGTCGCCTTCGGGCACCCAGCGAACAATGTTTAGTTTTCTCAAATTTTAGTCAGCGCTTCTGGAAAAGTCAATATTATGGCTTAAGGCGACCTTTGCATCTCCGCTTTATTTCCACCTCAAAACTATAGTTCTCCGGACAGAGAATTAATCACCAGTCCTGTAGGTAGTTTGGGGTAGAAATAGGTGGACTTTCCGGGCATCCTATCATTACTATCGGCGATAGCTTTTATCCTTTCTACAGAAATAGAGCTCAATAAGAAAGCAAGCTGGTATTCGCCATTTTCTATCTGGCTTTTGGCTATTTCAGCACTGTGAGTATAGCCAATCTCTACGCGGTCATGAGTCTTCAGCAACTTCTCCACAATAAGGTGCTGAAAAAAGCTGACGTCCAGCCTACGGTAAGCTTCGGGGTGGTCTTTGGGCATGATTTCCTTCACATCCACTTCAGGGTGTAGTCGCAAGACCATAGCCTTCTCAGGTTTCAGCCCCAAAACGCCAATCTTACCCTCAGTCAGTGAAGAATCTAAAGAATCCTGAGAGGTGGACTCCAGAGTGAAAAACTCTTCAAGTCGATTCTTAAAATCAGCCAAAGTTGATGGTGAAAGACCACGTACCAGACGGTGCACGGGGAGGACAAAAAGCCCGGGGGTGGAGAGGCTGACCAAGGTCATCATGACAAAGTTGAAAGCTTCATCGCCTGTTCCCGCCAAAACCTGCTCTTGTTTTTCTTTTTGATAAGCAAGCGCTATTTCATATCGGTGATGCCCATCAGCAATATAGAGAGGCTTGGAGGCTATAAAATGGCTAACCCTTTGAATAAATTCCCAGTCAGTAACTATCCAAACTTTGTGATGTTCACCTCCAGAAGCGAGGTCAAGAACCAGCTTTCGCCTCATCTGACCAGAAAGTAACTGAGCTACTTTTTGCCCCGGGTCGTCATAGAGAGCCAAAATAGGGCTGATATTGGCTTGGCAGGCTTGCATTAACTCAAGACGATCACTCTTAATCCCAGCTACGGTATTCTCGTGAGGGTAAATAATCTTATTTTCCCACGGTTCCAGCTTGACACAACATGTGAAACCGAGCCTCTTTTTCCTCGTCCCCTTATAAGTAAAGTGCTGTTCATGGATATAAAGGGCTGGAGCATTGTCCCGCCTTAAGATGCCTTGGTCCAACCATTGAGCAAAGGTAGCTGCCGCCCGAGTATGCTTGTTATTCTTTGATGTATCCTTGGGGGACGCCATGCCGTACTCTAAACGAATAACATTATATTCATCCTTTTCATAATAAGCTTTCTGCTCTTCTGGACTAATAACATCGTAGGGAGGGCAGATAACGGCTCCTAAATCATTAATCAATCTTTCGTTGTAGCGTATACCTCGAAAGGCATAAATTTCAGCCAATTTGATTCACCCCATGATCATTTTTCCAACCCGCCCCGCCACGCTTCCTCCAACTCTGTTAAGGGCAAGTCTATAAGTCCTTTAAGCCTAAAGCGCTCCCCACCTACCGTCCCCAGTTTCTTTATCCGCACATTCTGTTGAGCCACAATTTCCATCAGTTTGTCAACAGACTCTGGTGCTACCGAGACCACAATTCGCGATGGTAACTCACCAAAAAGAGTCGAATCCAGCCTTCCCATTAGAGACAAACTATCCCCACTAAAACCAACTTTCCCGATAAGACAACTCTCAGCTATAGCTACAGCTAAGCCACCATCAGCGCAATCATGGGCGGACTTGATAACCCCAGCCTTAATAGCTTTAAGACAACATTTTTGCACTCTTTTTTCCAGAAAGAGGTCAAGCCAGAGGTCTCCTCTCATTAATCCATGCACCAGCTCCAGATATTCACTTCCGCCGAGACCAAATCCATCGTTGATATGAGAAGCATATCCACCCAGTAAGAATACCAAGTCACCTTCATCTTTGAAACTCGAGGTGCAGTGCCGTCTCACATCTTCCGTAAGCCCAACCATACCCACCACTGGTGTCGGATATATTGCCTCACCTCGGGTTTCGTTATACAAGCTGACATTACCGCTAATAACTGGAATTCCAAGCACCCGGCAGGCTCGAGCTATTCCGCGAATACATTCTTTTAGCTGGTAATAAATATCATCCCTTTCTGGATTTCCCAGGTTAAGACAGTCGGTTATGGCTAAGGGTCGAGCCCCACTACAGACAATATTTCTGGCAGCTTCGGCAACAGCTAAAGCACTTCCTACATAAGGGTTCAGATAACAATAGCGACCGTTGCCGTCAGTCGTTAGAGAAATAGCTTTTCTGGTACCCTGAATACGCAGCACTGCTGCATCACTACCAGGAAAGACGACGGTATTATTGCCTACCTGATGGTCGTACTGTCGGTAAACACTTTCCTTGCTGGCAATGTTAGGCGAAGATAGCAGCTTCAATAGGGTGGGACTGCAGTCCTTTGCTGATAAATCGGGAATACTTCTAATATCCAGATATTGAACTTCCTTAAGCCATTTTGGCTTTCTGACCTGGCGCTGGTAAAGAGGGGCAGATACCAATAACCTCACCGGCACCTCAGCTACTACCTTGTCTCCCTCTTTAACCACAGCTAATCCATTCCCGGTGACACGTCCGATGATGTCTGAAGGTAAGTCCCAACGGTCAAACAAGGTTTTCACTTTACGTTCATAGCCTCGTTTCATAATCACCAGCATTCTTTCCTGAGACTCAGACAGCATGACTTCATAAGGAGTCATACCTTTTTCCCTGCGAGGGACTTTAAGCACATCAATTTCGACGCCACCGCCACCTCGAGCGGCTGACTCCACAGCCGAGCTGGTTAACCCCGCTGCCCCCAAGTCTTGCATCCCCACAATCCAGTCCGTCCTCGCCAGTTCAAGACAAGCTTCAATAAGCAGCTTCTCCAGAAAGGGATTACCCACCTGGACCGTTGACCTGAGTTCCCGCTCTTCTTCGAAGGTGCGGGAGGCTAAGCCAGAGGCACCATGAAGTCCATCCCGTCCTGTGTCAGCCCCAACTAACAGCAGCAAATTACCTTCGCCGTAAGCTTTTGCCGAGACTAAGTTCTTTCTCTCAGCAATTCCCAGGCACAAAGCGTTGACAAGGGGATTGGCGGAATAACAGGGAGCAAAGAAGGCTTCACCTCCCACATCCGGTATTCCTAAGCAATTACCATAGCCTGCTATCCCAGCTACCACCCCATTAAACAGATACCGATTTCGAGCCTCCTCCAAAAGACCAAAGCGTAGCGAGTTAAGCAGAGCAACAGGGCGAGCCCCCATAGTAAAGATATCGCGGACAATCCCACCAACCCCGGTCGCTGCCCCCTGATATGGCTCTATGGCTGAGGGGTGATTGTGGGACTCCATCTTCATCACCACCACCAGTCCATCGCCAATATCCACCACCCCCGCATTCTCCTCCCCGGGCTTGACTAAAACGCCTTTGCGTCGAGAAGGCAGAACCTTCAGCAAAGCTTTAGAATGCTTATAACCACAGTGTTCACTCCACAAAGCACCAAACATCCCCAGCTCTACCTCAGTAGGTTCCCGTCCCAAACGCTGGACTATAAGCTCGTATTCAGCTTCGCTTAGAGCAATTTCATCAAGGACTTCTTTAGAAACAGGCAATTAATGACTCCCAGATTAAATTACCATCAGTGCTGCCCAAAAGGGCTTCACAAGCTCGCTCCGGATGGGGCATCATTCCTAAAACATTGCCTTGCTGGTTAATAATTCCAGCAATATTATGTAGAGCTCCATTAGGGTTAGCCGTTTCTGTTATCTCCCCAGACTCTGTGGCATAACGGAAGACCACCCGACTTTTTGTTTCCAGTTCCTTCAAAGTAGTTTCATCGGTATAATAGTTACCTTCATAGTGAGAGATGGGGATCTCCAGCACATTTCCTGGCTTGAGCAAATGGGTGAAAGGCGAAGAATTATTCTCTACCCTGAGATGAACCCACTGGCAACGGTACTGGAGATGGTTATTTTGCAGCAATGCCCCGGGAAGGAGACCGGCTTCACACAGAATTTGGAAGCCGTTGCAGATACCAATAACCAGTTTACCCCTCTGCGCAAAATCCTCCACCGCAGTCATCACCGGGGAAAACCGGGCTATAGCTCCTGCCCGAAGATAATCACCATAGGAAAAGCCTCCAGGAAGGACAACACAGTCGTATCCAGAAAGGTCAGTCTCCTTATGCCAGATATAGCTGACTTCCTGCCCCAGAATATTCTTCAGAGCATAATAGCAGTCTCGGTCACTCCAGGTACCAGGAAAGATAATAATGCCAAATTTCATATCAACCTCGGTAAGTCTTTACTGCCATTGCCAGGCACAAAGTGCCCAAGCAATCTCGCAGGAGTGTCAAGAAATTGCCGCGCTTCGCTCGCAATGACCTTCTAAAGCCACAAAGGCAGCAATTACATAGCTCTTAAAGCTTTAATCCTTGCCTCAATGGGCGGATGAGTAGAGAAAAGGTTGTTAAGCCAGCTCTTATGGTCTTTCAAAGGGTTAGCAATATAAAGGTGAGCCGTAGCCTTATTGGCTACTTCCAACGGCTCAGTATCTTTAGAAATCTTCTCCAGAGCCCGTGCTAAGCCTTCGGGGTAACGGGTCAGCAGCGCCGCCGAAGCGTCAGCTAAGTACTCACGGGTCCGAGAAATAGCCAATTGAATGAGCTTTGCCGTTAACGGTGCCAGAATAGCCATAACTAACGCTATCACTAAAAGCACAGCACCACCGCCGCCCTCACCTCTACCCCGATTACTAGGACGCCTACCAGCACCAAACCAGGTAAAGCGGAGGAACCAGTCAGCCATTAAAGCAACTAATCCTACCAATACTACAGTAGCGCTCATTAGCCTAATATCATAATTCCCAATATGTGATAGCTCGTGGGCTATCACTCCTTCCAACTCAAGTTTTTCAAGCTTACTCACCAGCCCCGAAGTAACCACGATGCTGGCATTCTTTGGGTCTCTCCCAGTAGCGAAAGCGTTGGGGGCACTGTCATCAATCATATAGACTTTGGGCGTAGGCAAACCTGAGCCAATACAGAGGTTCTCCACAATATGGTAAAGGTCAGGGTTCTCATCATGAGTAATTTCCCGAGCCTGGGACATCCTCAAAATTATCGAACTCGAAGAATAATAACCAATCACAGCAAAAATACTACCAGCTACCAGAGCGATGATAGCGGCTTCATGCCCCAGACCCAGGGCTAAGGCAAAAACTTCCACCACAGCGGCGACAAGGACAACAAAGCCAAACATCAAAAGTCCGGTGTTTCGTCGGTTAGCATCAATATAACGATAGATACCCACAGTTTTTACTTAGCAAAGCTTACCTTAATGTCAGCCCTTTCTTCCTCAGTAGCAGCAAAGAAATCAGCTTCTTTAAAACCGAGAGGTTTAGCTAATAGAACATTGGGGAAGATTCTAATCTTGGTATTATATTCCATAACATTACTATTGTAGAACTGGCGGGCATAGGCAATCTTAGCTTCAATATCAGATAACTCACTCTGCAACTTCTGAAAGTTCTCTGAGGCTCTTAGCTGAGGGTAAGCTTCAGCCACGGCAAAAAGAGTCTTCAGAGCACCAGTGAGCTGGTTGTTAGCTTCAGCCGCTGATTTGGCGTCAGTAGCGCCCATCAGAGCTGAACGAGCCTTGGTCACGTTCTCGAAAAGCTCTCTTTCATGGGCTGCATACCCTTTGACTGTCTCCACTAAATTGGGTATTAAGCTGGAACGGCGCTTAAGCTGGACATCAATCCCTGACCAAGCCTCCTGAACCCTCACTCTTGAGTGTACCAGACTATTGTAAAGTAACCATATGAAAGCAATGAAGATAACGATTATTCCAACAATTATCAGATAGCCCATTTCTTGACCTCCTTTTTAACATCACGACAGTTTATTGTCTATTAAATATCTTAGATTCTTTTTCTTTACACGTATTGTTTCAGAACAAAAAACTGCCCTTCCCCTTGTGCCCAAACTTGGGGCAAGGACAGTACCATAATCCATTACTTAACCTATAGAGATGCCAGAAGCTCAGAGACTATGGTGCTTACTTCCTTTCCCTCAGCCCTGCCCCTCACCTGGGGCATGAGCTGATCCATGACCTTTCCTTTATCACCAGGTCCTTTAGCTCCTGTTTCAGCAATTATTTTCTGGGCTAAAGCCTCAATCTCTTCCCTATTCATTGGTTCAGGCAAATACTCTGATATGACTGCTAACTCTGATTCCTCTTGAGCCACCAAGTCCTGCCGATTGCTATGCCCAAAAGCCTCAATGCTTTCTCGCCTCTGCTTCACTTCTTTGGTAAGGACATCAATAACACCAGCATCATCCAGCTCTCTTTGTTGAGCAATTTCGGCATTTCTTATTGCAGCCAAAGTTAGACGCAAGACCGAACGACGAACCCTATCTTCCCTTCTCACTGCCTCTTTAAGGTCTTCTCTAATTCTTTCTTGCAAATTCATTTTGAGTCACTTCCAAAGAGGAAAGCCATATAGAGCTTTTCACGTTCGAGAACTTTTCCGTCTCTTAGCCGCTTCCTTTTTCTTTCGTTTGACACTTGGCTTCTCATAGAACTCCCGACGGCGGATTTCACTCAAGATGCGGCTTTGCTGCACCCGCTTGTTAAATCGACGCAGCAAATTCTCGAAGCTCTCTCCTTCCTGGAGCTTTACTTCGGTCACATGACATCAACCTCCTTCTTTAATCGCACCTGTCAAACACAGTATTGTAACTGTCCCTAATTTCAGTGTCAAGCCGTTGACACCACCGCTAACCAATGCTATCATTCCCCAAATTATCCGATGGTTCACATCCACACAAGAAACCTTCCCATCCTCTCAAGCAGAAATTCCTATGACTAAAGTAGCTGTGGTCACCGATAGCATTGCTTGCCTACCTGCTGAGTTTGTAGAGAAGTATCACATCTCCATAGCACCGGCAGTCACTATCCTTTTTGAGGGCAAAATCTATCGGGATTGGGTGGACATAAGTTATGAGGAAGCTTTCCGTATCTTAGACAAGAACCCAGAACATTTTTCTACCTCTCCCTCACCGGTCGGGTTTCTTGAAGTCTTCCGTCAACTTAGCCGGCAAGGACAGCCTATTGTCTGTATTACCGTATCCTCTGGCTTCTCAACTCTCCATGATATGGCTCGTGAAGCCAAAGAAATTGTTACTGGCGAGATACCCGGGGCTGAAATTGAAATCATTGACTCACGCACTGCCACTGCCGCCCAAGGCTTCGTTGCCTTGGCTGCTGCCCGAGCTGCTGAAGAAGGCAAAGGCTTTAATCAAGTAGTGACAACAACAATTCAGGTCAGAGATAAAGTTGACCTCTTTTTTGCGTTTGAGACTATTCGCCACATTTATCGCACTGGTCGCATACCTAAATTAGCCGCTCAAGTTGGCTCAATGTTCAGTGTCAAGCCTATCATAACCGTCCGTAATGGTTTAGCTCGCTTTTGCGGTGTTGCCCGGACTAAAGACAAGGCAGTAAACCGCTTATTGGCATTAACCAAGGAAAAAATAGGCAACCAGCCGGTACACATGGCAGTTGTTCATGCCGATGTTCTTGAAGAAGCTGAAAGGCTGAAAGAACGTGTCCAAACTGAATTTAATTGTGTTGAACTCTGGATTACCTCTTTCAGCCCAGTCATGGCTTATGGTACCGGCAGAGGTGTTGTCGGACTGGCTTTTTACCCGGAAGGATAAATTAGAAGGAGTTTAAGATGTGGACTGAAATTGCCCTGATTCTTGGTGCTTATCTTTTTGGCGCCTTACCTTTTATGCTTGCCCTGGGTGGTGCGCGAGGGGTTGACTTATCGCAGGAAGAAGACTTACATCTTGCCACCTGGCGAAAAGTAGGGCGAATTGAAGGTATAGCTGGTATACTGGTTGACCTGAGTAAAGGCATTATACCAATACTCCTTGGCTACGGTTTTCAGTTCCGCCTCTGGGCAGTAGCTACCGCTGGAGCAGCGGCTGTGGCTGGACAGATGTGGCCCGTTTTCCGCCACTTTGATGGTGAAAAGGGGAACAGCGTTGGTATAGCTATGGTAGCTACCCTGTCTATTGCCTACCAAGCCTACCTTGTCATCGTCATTGCCCTTATTCCTATGCTCCTCGGTGTCCTCATCAGGACTCTGCCTCGCTTCTTTGCTCGGGGTCAGTCTTTGAATGAACGACTTAAGTTTGGTGGTCCCGCCAGCAATAGTCTGCCCTTAGGTAATGCTGTTGGCTTCGCCTTAATGCCCGTAGTTTGCTGGCTCTCTCATCAGCCTCTGAAAATGACTTTAGCCCTGACTGTCCTCTTTGTTATAATCATTGTCCGCCGTCTCACCGCTGGTCTTACTGAAGACCTAAAAACAGCTACCAACGTCCGGAGCATCCTTATTAACCGCCTCCTCTACGACCGTAGTTATCTGTAAGTTGATATGTACTTTATAGGCATCGACTTAGCCTGGTCGATACGGAATAATTCTGCTGGAGCGGTAATTTACGCTCAAGGTAAGGCTGGCAAACTTATATATTGGCAGGAACGCCTCAAAGACAATGATGAAATTATTGACTTTATCTCCAATAGTACCGGCACTTCCCCAGCCATCGTGGCTATAGATGCTCCTCTTCTGGTTCTCAATCAAACTGGCACTCGTCCCTGCGACCGACAACTAACCAAGGAATTTCGCAAGTATCACGCTGGCACTTTCCCGGCTAATCGCCAGAAATGGGAAAGACTTGGCTGGCAAGTAAGAGGGTGGGAAATAGTTCATGAATTAGCCACCCTAAACTTTAGCCCCAATCCTAATATTCCACGTCAGACTGAAGTACGTCGGGTGGTGGAAGTCTATCCTCACCCAGCTACCATCGTCCTTTTCGACTTAGCTCGCATCCTCCAATATAAATCACGTAAGGGACGTGATTTGAAATATCGCCAGAAAGAACTGAGAAAGCTTCAAAATTTTATCCGCAAATTAGACCAAGCTACGCCAGCTCTGGAGGTAGATAAGTCTCTTTTCCGTAACACAGCTTCTCTGTACGGCAATGCCTTTAAAATTCATGAAGACCTTCTGGATGCTATCCTCTGTGGCTACATTGCCTATCATGCCTGGTATTGGGGTCCTGAGGGATACCGAATCTTTGGCAAAGAAAACTGGAAAGAGGGCTATATTTTAGTGCCTCGACTTCCGGCGTCTCCCTAACCGTCGCCGGATTTCTCTGGCAGCTACTATTCCTGATGCCGAAGCTTGAACCAACCCGCGGCTGACACCAGCACCATCCCCACAAGCAAACATATTGCCAATCTCCGTTTCCAAGCAGGGAGTCAACTTCAGTTGGCTGGAATAGAATTTTACCTCGACTCCGTAAAGTAAGGTATGTCGCGAGGCTACTCCCGGGGCTAATTTATCCATGGCTTGAAGCATCTCCACTATACCCTTGAGATGCCGATAAGGTAAGGCAAAGCTCAAGTCACCGGGTGTGGCTGTCTTTAGCGTCGGCTGCACGATACTACTTTGAATACGGGCTTGTGTCGAGCGGTGACCTTGCATTAGGTCGCCCAACCGTTGCACCAGAACACCTCCGCTCAAAATATTGGCTAAGCGAGCCAGATATTTCCCGTAGGCAATAGGCTCTCGAAACGGCTCAGTAAAAGAGGTACTTACCAGTAGGGCAAAATTAGTGTTGTCGGTTCGCCGCTCACTATAACTATTACCATTGACAGTAATCACCGGGTCAAGACCACCGCTGAGTTCGGTAATCACCTCACCGTGAGGACACATACAGAAGGTCCGAATTCGGTCATCAAAGCTTTTCGAAAAGAACTCCAGCTTTGACTCGTAGAGCACAGAAGTCAATTCCTCAAGAACCGATGCCGGCACCTCTACTCTCACTCCTACATCCACTGGGTTAGAGGTAAGAGCCAACTTCAACCGTTCGGCTTCTTTTGCTAACCAGTCAGCCCCCTCCCGACCTGGGGCTAAAATTAGATACCGACATTGCAAAACCTTCCCAGTCGCTGTTTCTACTCCCCCAACCATACCATCCCCAACCATAATCTTGGCAGCCGTTTCTCCCAGTCTTAAATCAACGCCCGAAGCAACAAACTGTCGCATGGTTTTTAGCACCTGTCGAGAGCGTTCCGTCCCCATATGCCGCATCCTCACCGGAATCAACCTCAACTCGGCTAAGGTAGCACGCCGCTGCAATTCATCAACCCGCTCCCCTATCCCATAGACTTCATCTTCAGCCCCAAATCTCAGGTAGAGACTATCCACATAGTCAATAAGCTCAGCGGTTTTTTCTTTGCCTGCCACTTCACTAAGCCTACCACCCACCTCTGTAGATAAAGTCAACTTACCATCACTAAAAGCACCAGCCCCTCCAAGACCACTCACAAGATGGCACGGTGAGCAACCAATGCAGGGACTGCTCTTCTCCTGAGCCGGGCACAGGCGTTTGTCAATATCTTTGCCTTTTTCCATCAAGGCTACCTTAGTTCCCGCTTGGCATAGTTCCAAAGCAGCAAATAGCCCCGCTGGACCACTCCCCACAATGACTACATCATATTTTTGAGTATTCATCATATGTCTTTATGAAAAGCGGTCTCTTTAAGGTCACCCCAACCGCCTTTTCGTAAGTCGCTGTGACCAAGTTCTTAGAAGTCCTTTCTGGAGCACTTCATCAGCCGCCGAATATGGGTCCACTTCTCCTTCCTCCACTTTAGCTATGTATTCAGCTAACTGCCCGCTCGATTCCACCAATTGCAACAATTCACCGGTAATCCTCTGCTCCACTGTTTCCACAAACTCTCGTCGCCTCTGCTGCCGTCGCTGCTCTAAAAGTCGCCCACTTTCTGCCAGTACTTGCCGGTGCTCTTCAATTTGGTCATAAAGTTCCCTAATACCCACATTGTTTACAGCCTCCGTAGCCACTACTGGCACCTCCCACCAGCTATGTTTCGGGTTCAGCTGAAGCATAGCCTTAAGTTCCGCCACAATGTTCTCGGCTCCGGGGCGGTCAGCCTTATTAACCACAAAAATATCAGCGATCTCCATAAGACCGGCTTTCATCGTCTGGATAGCGTCCCCAGTCTCAGGAACTAAAATCACCACCACTGTATCCACATTCTCCATAATGTCCAGCTCAGTCTGCCCCACCCCCACTGTCTCCACCAGTATCAAATCCTTGCCAAAAGCATCCAGAAGCTTAATGACACTACCAATTGTGCGTGGCAGCCCTCCTCGACTCCCCCTGGTTGCCATGCTCCGAATGAATACCCCATCATCCAGATAATGCTGTTGCATCCGAATCCTGTCTCCGAGTACTGCTCCACCACTGAACGGACTGGTTGGGTCAGCACAAACAATGCCCACCACCTGCCCTCGTTGCCTAACCACCGCAGTCAGCTTGTCTACTATCGTGCTCTTCCCAGCTCCTGGTGGTCCGGTAATCCCCAATCGATAAGCCTTCCCCAGATGAGGATAGACCAGCCTCATTATCTCCGGCACTTCCTGACTCTCACGTTCCACCAAAGTGATTAGCTGGGCTAAAGATAAGACACTGCCCTTTAGCATTTCGCTGACTAAATTCACCGTCTCAGGCTTAGCAGTATCCATAGTCTTCCTCATCGGCTCCTAAATCTCGCCCATTCTATAAATTTGCCGTACCTTCGTCAAGGTACAGCAGATTTTTCAACAGATTGACCAGTTTCCTCACCTCTGTTACACTGACTCTGTGAGTTATGAATAAGAACTTAGCCGAAGGACTGAGATGGCTGGAGCAAGCCCGAAATGACTTACAAGATGCCACTGTTCTCTATGAGGCTCGCTCCTATGCTACAAGTTGCTTTCTTTGCCAACAATCGGCTGAGAAAGCTGTCAAAGCCTTTCTCTATTCTAAAGGGACTAGAGCCATAATTAGTCACTCCCTTCTGACACTGCTAAAACAAGCAGAAAACTATGAAAAAGTCTTCACTTCTATGGTAAAATTAGGTAGGGAGCTGGATAAACATTATATCGCTTCTCGCTACCCTAATTTTTACTCGGAAGGAACTCCAGTTCGGTACTATACCAAGGATATAGCCAAAAAATGTATAAGGTATGCAACATCAATCTTAGGCACCGTGACCAGGTTCTTATCTCCTTAGAAAAATACCTGAAAGTTTTGACCCACCGACTAAGGGTGGACAAGGTAATCCTCTTCGGTTCCTTTGCCCATGGTGATGTCAATGAAGCCAGTGACATAGACCTGTTAGTGATAGCTGATTTTAAAGAAGACTTCCTTGACCGCATCGGGCTTCTTCTTGAGCTCAACCGCTTCCTTTTCCCTTTGGAACCCCTGGGGTATACGCCCCAGGAATTTGATAAAATGGTTGCCCAGGCAAACCCATTCATCTTAGAAGTCTTAGAGAAAGGCAAGGTAATCTACGATGCCAGACAAGATAAGAGTCTTTATTGCTGACCAGCAACCCCTCTTCCGGCGAGGAATCGCTTCTGCCCTCTCTTCAGCTACTGATATGGAAGTTTGTGGCGATGCCTCTCTAAACGACAATCTTGTGTCGACTATTGAAGCCGCCGCTGCTGATGTTGTCCTTCTTGATATTGTCCACCCTTCCCTCGCTGGTCTGGAAGTAGCCCGGCATCTGAAGCAGTATTTACCCACCGTAGCCATTGTGCTCCTCACTCCCCAGCCCGATGATAACCAGCTTTTCCAGGCTATTAAAGCCCGTGTCTCCGCTTACCTCAACCGCGAAGCTACTGCTGATGAATTATTAACTGCCATCAGACAGGTGGCTGCGGGGCAATATCCCATAAATGAGAGCTTCATCTCCAACCCTAATGTAGCCGAACGCATCTTGAACCAATTCCGAGACTTGTCCTGGGGTAAAGGAGTCGAACCCTTGACCTCCCCTCTCACCCCCCGAGAGACTGAAGTCCTAAATTACATGGCTCAGGGGTACCTCAACAAGCAGATTGCCTCCATCCTCAGCATCAGCGAGCAGACCATCAAAAACCACGTCACCTCTATCCTCAGAAAACTGGATGCCAACGTCCGCACCGAAGCTGTAGTCACGGCTTTGAGGAAAGGCTACATTTCTTTAGAGAAGAAATTAGGCTAAAGAACTATAGAGCCATGGTGGCAAAACGACCGGTCAACAAAACCCACTTGTCAGAGTCGCCCGGTGAAGTCAGCCATCTCCACAGTGATTTTCCCGGTTAAGCCACCCACCTCTATTGGATAGAAACCTGTTTTTCTCTTAGTCATATAGAAGTCTATTATCTTGTTAGCGCTGGGAGGCAAGGTCACTTCCTGTGACATTTCTGTGATTCCTCTTATCTTCAGTTCAACAAGATGACTCCCGGTAGAACCACCAACATTAGTTATCTGAACTGACACAATCGCTTTCTCGCCTTCTTTGACTCGATTTGGATTAATAGTCAGATTGCTTAAGGTGAAACTGGCTGGCGGAATGAAGAACTCGCCATTTAAGCCATCTATCTCCACCGTATGCCTGCCACTCACCCTTTCATTTACAGTAAAGGCTACTGGTATGCTTGAGCCCGGGTCTAAAGTTACGCCTTTCGTAGCTATTATTCTCTCGTCCATAGTAAGGGTGACACTATAGCTGCCTTGGCTACCACCAGTGTTGGTCACCAAGGCAGAAACGACGACATCTTCACCTTCTTTAGCTTGACTTGGGCTAATAATGAACTCACTCACTTGGAAAGAAGCCGGTAAAGCTTTCTTCCTTTCTTCTTTTTCTTCCTCTGGTAGTTCAGGGGGCGCTTTCTTTCCTGTAGTACGGACGAAAATCAGAAGCACTATGGCAGCTAAGGCTGCACCAATAATGCCACCGACAATTGCCCATAGAACTTGATTAGGAGGTCCCATAACGTCTCCTTCACAATAGCGAAATCGTCTTCAGCAGTCCTACTTTAAGATATAGCAACACTCTCAGCCAAAGTTGCAGAAAAACCAATAGGATTACCCCATATTTTGGCTGCGTTCAGCCATCAGATTACATAAAGAGTTAGTCATTGTCAATCATTAGCTATTTGACGCAGCCCACCCCCTAAACTTCCGCCCCAATTCTGAGTTATAATAATTGACGTGAGGTTAGCTTTAGTGTTGCTGCCCTTGACTTTCCTGCTCTACGCTTGCGCACCTGGCAATCTATCCCACTCTCTCCCGCCGGAAGAGGGCTTGCCAGCCACACCTCCCTACTCCTCCAAGCCCTCTCCGGAAAAGGCTATTTCCCTCTCCAAACGGCACTTAGCGGCTAAACTTAAAATAAGTACCGACCAGATTACCGCAGTCTCTGTAGAAAAGGTCAACTGGTCGGATACCAGCCTCGGACTCCCCAAGCCGGATATGGTTTATGCCCAGGTCATCGTCCCCGGCTTCAAAATTACCTTGAGAGCTTTAGGGCAGGACTATCTCTACCATGCCGGCGTCATCAGCAATAAAATGGTCGTGCTCCCCGCTAACTGAAACCTATCTCCAAACCCCCGTGAATAACTCCACTCTCACCCCAAGTGACCTCCCTGTCATTGCCACGCTTCGCTCACAATAACAGAGGGGGTTGAACTCAGCGCTGAGGACTGATGCCAAAGCTGCCCATGACTTTCTCCAAGGCAGACCAGTACTCTTCGGAGTAGGCTTCCTGTACCCAGCCGGTCACCACAAAAAGCTGCTCACCTTCCAAGGCTAATATCGTCTTACCTTTTCTCTGAACTTCTTTCAGCGGCGACCTCCATTCAATCTCATACCAGGGCAGCTCGGCTAGCACCTTAAGGCTGCCCACTAACTCAAAGCTGGGGTCACCTTTTTTGGTACTTTCCAGTATCTGCTCATATACTTCATCCAAAGAGGTTTCGCCAACATTTGAAATTACCCTTACATTCAGATAGGCAAAACGCACACCCCCGGCACCACCAGAGGTGAATACCTCCACAGCCTGTTCTTCACCTTCTCCAGTAGTGGCTAACTCCCAGCCCTCCGGATAGGAAATAGAATAGCCAAAGGTCGGTTCTTTGTAATCGGTAGGTACAAAGACCTCCAGCTTAGGAGGGGTAGTTGCTGGCGGCGTAGTCGAGATATGATAGAATACCAGCTCATAGTTGACATACATGTTTTGAAGCTTTAGCACATACCTGACTTCTCTCTTCACATTGTCAGAGTACCAGTATGTCCCTACAATGTTGCCTGTTCCATCCCGTTCCACTACTTTGAAACAACGAAAATCACCCGCAGCCACAGTAACATTCTCTATCCCTTCAACCTTAAAATTCCGAGATACCTTCCTTTCCTCGGCACTCAGCACCAGCCCCTTTTTAGTCACCAGATTCTCAGTCCAGCTAACACTCCATTCCTTTCCCACTTCCAAAGACCAGCGAGTCCCTTGCACTTGTCTGTCTACAACAGTCACTTTCCAGGAAACAGTGATACCTTCTACCGTTCCAGACCGTTCTTCAAAATCGGCATACAGTATCTCCTTGTCAACTAAACTAATGCCTTTGTCATGAGGGTCGGGGAGAGTCTTCCCAATAGATTGCACCACATAAACAACCTTGCCCTCAAAAGTGCCTTCCCCCAGCACCTCGTAGGTGACCTCAGACTTGTCCTGAAGGGCACTCACTTTATACTGCCACCAGTCCCCTTGGTAGAGTATTGGCAGTACGCCTTCTCTAACAATGAAAGTAGTTGTCAGTCCACCCAGAATAACTTTGTATTCTCCCGGACTTGTGGGCGTGAAGGTGAAAGAGGCACTTTGCGTGCTTTGTGCTGGCACGTTCAGACTCTTAGTCTCTTGGACACTTCCGTTAATTATCAGCGTTGCCCGGTAGTCGCCGGTTCTTCTACCAGCATTCCTGATATCAGCAGAGACAATTACCAAATTCCCCACCAGCACTTCCTTAGGCGTGATTGTCAGGTTGCTGACTTGAAATTCAGTCCTGGGCAGGGCTACTATGATTACAGAGGCTACTATCAAGGCAGCTATAACCAGACCAACCAGTCCCTTTTTTGGCAATTTCATCTTTCAACCCTGAGATAAGGTTATCACAGTCTACCAGCATTTCCGAACAAAGGGCAAGCTGAAGTTAGAAAACCACCTTAGCCAAAAGAAGAAGCGACCCGGATGGGTCGCTTCTTCTAATTAGCGAGGAGCTTTATTCCTTAATGTCATTGCGAGCAAAGCAATCCCAAAAAGAGCACTTCGTCATCCTCAGCCACTGGGCTATCGCGCCAGCGAGTGTTCTCTTACAGCCTTCTGAATCAAAACGCCACTCTCGGCAATAAAAAGGGCTATGTCTTCTCCCTTGAATCTACGGTCACCTCGCGGACCGACTCGATACGCCTTGAGCAAGCCCCGGTTACTCCATCGCCTTACCGTATTGATGTGCACACGGAGCAGGCGGGCTAAGTCTCTGGCTGTCATCATGGTGCTGGCTCCATTGACCGATCTCATGGTTCTCCTCCTCATTATTTAAGTTGACTGGCTTTTCACTCAAGGTAATTTAAACTGTTACATAACCACAGTAACTTACTTTAACTTACTAAACAATCACCCAAAAGGGGCAATTTGCATTGGGAGAATAGTCCTGTGTCTTTGAACAAGGATTTTAGGAAAATAGTCCCATATCTGGTAAGGTAAAGTAAGGATAAGATACTTGACAGACTGGAATAGTAAGCTATAATGATGCCATAAGCTCACTTGGGAGTGGGGCGCTATGAAGCGTTGCCCATAATTGGTTGCTTGGGCAGCGTGGAGCCAATAGCAAAACCGACCTGCTCATGGTCGGTTTTTTGTTTGGTGAAGAGGTAGAAAGTGATAAAGACGATGATTACAACCCACTTTAGATACGCCGTGATGCCTGATGTCGACAGGCGATAAGGCGAGTTTACCCGATGAGGAGGTCAGATAACGACAACAAGTAAGACATATTTTAACTATGCCGCTATGCCTGAGGTCGACAGGCGACAAGGCAATTATAATAAGGAAGGAAAACAAATAATACCGATACAATGAAGAAACCACAAAACAAAAGGTTACTTGTTCTGGGAATCTTGACCGTTGCATTGGCTGTGCTCTTTGGTGTCTGGCTTATGACCGATACTTCTCCGGTCTACGCTGATGACGGCGGCAGTGATACGACCATCACCGAGACCGGGACGCAGTCAAGCGATTCCGGAGGCACTACGGATTCAGGCGGTGCTCCTGCTGATTCCGGGGCTGTTCCGGCTGATTCCACAGCCGCAGACACGGCACCAGTTGATTCTGGAGCAAACACTGGCTCAGACATCGCTTTAACTGACTCTGGAACAACCGCCGATTCTGGTAGCACTGCTACCGAGGCTGCCCCGGCTCCAGTAGAGGAAGAGGAAAGCACCTCTGCTGAGGTTGCCCCAGTTGATGAGTCAGCGCCTGCTGATGAGACGGCTATTGTTGACGAGGCAGTCGTTGCTGACGAGTCAGCACCTGCTGATGAAGCAGCTACTGTTGATGAGTCAGCTACTGTTCAGGAGACAAGCACAGTGGATACTCCAGTTAACAGTGGAGCTACCGTCCAGACCGACAAGCCTGAGTATTTCTTTACTGAGACTCCGGTCATCTCCGGAGCCGGCTTTGCAGCCAATACCGAGGTAGCTATCACTGTAGCCGCCCCTGATGGTACAACAACTACCTTCACCACCACCACCGACTCAGAGGGCAACTGGACAACCAATTATACCGGTCCCATGGGAGACGGCACTTTCAGCATCACTGCCACTGACGGGACCAGCACGGCAGCCACGACTTTCGTAGACCCACTAAATGTTAACGGTATCTGGTCATGGGATTCTAGCGCTGCGCCAACGAGTGAGTCGGAAGCCAACGCCAACGAAAAGGACCTTTTCCTTACTAGCGAAAGCGTTTACTGCATAATCAAAACGACCGGGACTGGTACGCAAACGGTGGACATATGGATTGTGGCGAACCAGTCTTGGGGAGGTGGTAGCACACTCTTGGGTCCGGACCTTTCTTTATCTATCGAATCTGTAACACTCACGGGCGAGGCAGGTGGTGGCGGTAAATTCCACGGACCATACCTGATCTGGTCAGGTCCTGGTCTTACGCCGGGCGCTTACGACATCGTCGTAGACACAGATCAGGATGGATACCGCGCCGCCGGCGATCCGGTTGATCACCCCGGCGACGACCCCGGTTTCACTGTGTCACCTCCGACAGCTCCACCTACTATCTCCATCACCGATGCTGCCCCGGTAACTGAAGGCAATACCGCCAGCTTTACCGTCAACCTGTCCGCAGCCAGCGGACTAACCATCACTGTCCAGTACGCTACCGCTGATGGCTCTGC
>Ga0315312_1000731_pt1 | contig 32342 bp, 27 predicted proteins | sample TDP7_MG_FD_203629 | JGI IMG/M metagenome (GOLD analysis project Ga0315312, IMG submission 203629) | Freshwater sediment microbial communities from Lake Towuti, South Sulawesi, Indonesia - TDP7 | ecosystem: Environmental > Aquatic > Freshwater > Lake > Sediment | place: Indonesia: South Sulawesi... | reverse complement strand
TTCTCACTTTTTGCCTTAATTGGTGAGAGCGAAAAACCAATTCCTGAAATGACAATTGAGGAAATTCTAAACAAAATAATTGAAATCTTGACCAAACTCATTCAACTTTATATTCAGCTGATTGAAATTCTGAAGAGGTGAATTTTCAAGTTGATTAAATTTTTATAGTAATGGCTCACATATTAGTGAGCCTTTAAATTTGGTATAATTTAAATAGTGAGAATTAAAATTTTTAAAAAAGTTTTATTATTTATTTTATTTCTGATTTTAATTTTCCTCGGTTATCTTTTTATTGGCGAGGCTCCCCGGGCAAAAGAGATTACTTTGGGAGTTAATTTTTCTCAAAAGCATGCCAAAGATTTGGGATTAGATTGGAAAGAAACTTTTTTGGCCCTGTTTGATGATTTGAAAGCTAGAAATTTTAAAATTGCCGCTCATTGGGATTTAATTGAACCAGAAGATGGAAAATTTTATTTTGATGATTTGGATTGGCAAATCGGAGAATTAGAAAAAAGAGGGGCAAAAGCATTTTTGGTAATTGGAATGAAAACAACCAGGTGGCCAGAATGCCATATTCCTTCGTGGGCAATAAATTTAGGAAAATCTCAACAACAAGAGAAAATTTTAAGAATGTTAGAAAAAGTTGTTTTAAGATACAAAGATTCTCCTTCAATTTGGGCCTGGCAAATAGAAAACGAACCCTTTTTTCCATTTGGAATTTGTCCTTGGGTTGATAAGAAATTTGTCAAAAAGGAAGTCAATTTGGTAAAATTATTAGACCCTCAAAAAAGGCCAATCATTATGGCTGATAGTGGCGAAGGCTCCTTTTGGATAAATGCGGCCAGATTTGGCGATATTCCCAGTACAACAATGTATGAAAAAGTCTGGTTTAGACAAATAGGACATTATATTCGCTATCCTTTACCACCAGTCTTTTATTGGCGAAAAGCCCAAATCATTAAAAAATTTTTTGGAAAAAAAGTAATTGTTGGCGAACTTCAGGCTGAACCCTTTGGGCCAGTTTTATTGTACGATCTGCTTTTGGAAGAACAAGAAAAAACAATGAATTTGGAGCAATTTAAGAAAAACATTGAATTTGCAACAAAAACTGGATTGGATACGTTTTATTTTTGGGGATCTGAGTGGTGGTATTGGATGAAAGTTAAACAAAATCGACCAGAAATTTGGCAAGAAGCCAAAAAATTATTTATTCAATAAAATATGTTGAGTATTATTATCCCAACTTTAAATGAAGAAAATTATCTTCCTCTTTTACTTAAATCAATTAAGAGACAAAATAGAGAATTAGGTTTTTTATTATATGAGGTAATTATTGCTGACGGAGGTTCTAATGATAAAACATTGGAAATTGCCAAGAATTTCGGTTGTCAAATCACAAAAGGAAACTCACCAGCTCAGGGTAGAAATGAGGGTGCAAAAATTGCTCAAGGAGATTTACTTTTATTTTTAGATGCTGATATCATTTTGCCAGAAAAATTTTTTGAGAAAGTTTTAAAAGAATTCAAAGAAAGAAACTTAGGTATTGCAACCTTTTTTCTTCAGCCCCATTCTAATAAAAAGAGTCAGAAATTTTTATTTGAAATTTTTTACAATTTTCCAATTCGGCTTTCAGAAAAAATTTTCGCCCACGCTTCCCAGGCAATTTTGATTAAAAAAGAGCTTTTTGAAAAAGTCGGTGGCTTTGATGAAAAAATTAAATTTGCCGAAGACCACTGCTTTGTTAGAAAAGCAAAAAAATTTGGTAAATTTGAGATTATAAAATCAGTAAAGATTCTGAGTTCTCCGAGGAGATTCGAAAAGGATGGTTGGCTAAAAACCTATTTTAAATATATTTTGGCCGAAATTCATATGATTTTTCTTGGAGATATTAAAAGAGAGATTTTTAAATACAAATTTGGTAATTTTTAAAAAATTTATTTAAATAAAATATGTTAAATCAAGAATTACCAAAAATTTCAGAACCAGAAGAAAAGAAAACATTACCTCAATTGGAAGAAAAAAATTGGGGGAGTAAAAGATTTTTCCGGATTTTAATTTTAATTGGTTTCGTTTCTGCTATTTTTGGGTTATTATCAGGAGTAATTTCTGGAATCTATTTTTTTTCTCAGATAAAAGACTATCTCGGAAAATTAAATATTAAACTGCCAGAACAGGAAGAAAAAATTGTTGAAAAACCAGTTTATCTTCCCCAAGTTTCTGAAGAAGAAGCAACGATTAACGTTTTCAATGAAGTTTCGCCAGCGGTAGTCAGTATTGTCATTACCAAAGATGTTCCAAAATATTTTAATCCTTTTGAAGAATTTTTTGGATTTGGAATTCCTCAAGAATATGAGAAAAAAGAAGTGGGTGGGGGAACTGGTTTTATTATTTCTTCTGATGGCATGATTTTGACCAATAAACACGTTGTTTTAGATAAAGAAGCTGATTATACTGTTTTAACCAATGATGGTCGAAAATTCCCAGCTAAAGTTTTAGCTAGAGATCCCGGGCAGGATTTGGCCGTAATCAAAATTGAAGGTAGTGATTTTTCAGTGGTGAAATTGGGCGATTCAGAGAGTTTACAAATTGGTCAAACAGTAATTGCCATTGGTAATGTTTTGGGAGAATTTCGAAATTCGGTTTCAGTTGGAGTAATTTCTGGTCTAGGAAGGACAATTACAGCATCTGGCGGAGGATTGGTTGAAACCTTAGAAGATGTTATTCAGACTGATGCCGCAATTAATAAGGGGAATTCAGGCGGTCCTCTTTTGAATCTAAAAGGAGAAGTCATTGGTATTAATACGGCTATGGCTTATGAAGCAGAAAATATTGGCTTTACTATTCCAATAAATAAAGCCAAAAAGGCAATTGAACAGGTCAAAAAATTTGGTAAAATCGTTTATCCCTTTTTGGGTGTTTGTTGGTCGGTTATTAATGAAGAAGTTCAAGAAGAATTAAATTTGCCAGTAGATTATGGAGCTTTAATTCGACATGGCGAAGGTTGTGATTATGCTATTTATCCTGGTTCAGCTGCCCAAAAAGCTAGCTTGAAAGAAGGAGATATAATTTTAGAATTCAATGGTGAAAAAATTACTTCTGAAAATTCTTTAGGAAAAATTATTGTCAAATATAATCCAGGAGATAAAATAACTTTAAAGATTTTAAGAGAAGGAAAAGAAAAAATCATTGAAGCAACTTTGGGCGAGAGGAGTGAGTAATAAATTTAAATACTAATTCTTACTGAGAAATTTTCCGAGGCTTCCCCTCGGTTTTTTACTGTAAACTGTTGACAAAAATAAATTAATTTTGTATAATTAGGGTATTGAAAATTGAATATGGATAGGAGGAATGAGAGAATGGTCGAAGTGAATAAAGGAAGACTGGTCTTAGGTGCAATTGCAATAGTCTTAATGTGCTTGTCTATGTTGCTTGGTTTCATCAGTATGGGACTAGTATATCAATACGAGTGGAGACAAAGATTTGCTGGAGCTCATCTAGATATCGCTCAAGCGGCCTCAGATGCAACAACCCAATATCAGGAAATCAGTAGAGCAATTGAAATCCTGCAGACTTTTCCGAAAGAGGGCAATTGGGATTTCTTCAACAAACTTAATCCCAAGACTAACATAGCTAATGCCTGGAAAGCACTTCAAGAAGCTCAGACCTATACTGAACTGAGTACAACACTCGAGAAGAATAGTTCCGCATACAATATCGCCATTTACAATACCCAAGAAAAGATTCAGTACTTTGAAAATGAATATATGGGAGCCTTCAGCGTGTACATAGATTGGGGAGCTGGCAGATATATCGGCAACTACATAGGGGTTGGACTCGGTATAATATGGTTCATCTGTTGGGCTATTACGTGGCTCCTTGCATCGGATGGCAGCGGGTGGGAAGCGTTAGTCTGGATATTGACTAGTATACCCATATGGATTGCGCTTGTCTTCTTTATCTGGGTAGGATTTGCGCCAGTCTACTATTCAGGACCAGTCTAAAAACTCGAATTAATCCCCCTCTTTTTTTACGGAGGGTAAAGGCGAAAGCCTCGTAGAGAGAGTAAAGAGAAGTCAAAAATTAAAAAGACTTTATCTAGCTCTCTTTTTTTGTTTAACTTGACCCCCACACCATAATAAGGATTTCCGCCAAACCATAAAGGTTTGGCGGGCGAGTGAATTCGTTTTACGAATTCGCATATCCTTATTTGGTGTGGGGGCTGACACTTGATTTTTTTTAAATTTTTTGATAAAAAGGAGATGAACTATGATCGGAGCAAACTTCACACACAAGGCGCAAGAAGCCATACTTACTGCTCAATCAATGGCCCAGGAAAAGGGTCAGCAACAGATTGATGCTTTGCATTTACTTCATGCTTTACTTTCTCAGGAAGGAAGCGTTGTTTTGACATTGCTTCAAAAATTGGGAGTAGATTATGAAGGATTGAAAGAGAAGACAGAAATGGCCTTAGAAAGAGTTCCGGTTATCATTTCTCCCCAGGCCTTCGGTCAATTCTATTTAACCCAGGATATGGCTAAGGTGTTGGAAAGGGCAAGACAGGAGGCAATGAAAATGGGAGATGAATTTATTTCAGTAGAGCATTTATTTTTGGCCTTGTTAATTACCGAAAGTAAAGCAAAAGAAATTTTAGAAAAGGCCACCTTTTTCCAACCTGGTGGAGGCGTGAGCGCTTTAGAATTTGGTAAATTAGATTATGAAACTGCTTTGAAAATTTTAGCTCAAATTCGAGGAGGAACAAAAATTACTGATCCTGAACCAGAATCAAAATATCAAGTTGTTGAAAAGTATGCCCGAAATTTAACTTCGTTAGCAAGACAAGGGAAATTGGATCCGGTTATTGGCCGGGAAAATGAAATCAGGAGATTAATGCAGGTTTTATCAAGGAGGACAAAAAATAATCCAGTTTTAATTGGTGAAGCCGGGGTAGGTAAAACAGCCGTTGTTGAAGGCCTAGCTCAAAGAATTGTCAAAAGAGAAGTGCCTGAAAGTCTTAAAGAAAAAGAAATCATTGGTCTGGATTTAGGAGCCCTTGTTGCCGGAACAAAATATCGAGGAGAATTTGAAGATAGGGTCAAAGCCCTTTTGAAAGAAATCAATCGAGCAGCTGGTAAATATATTTTATTTATTGATGAACTCCACACCTTAGTTGGAGCTGGAGCAGCTGAAGGAGCGATTGATGCCTCAAATTTGTTAAAACCGGCTTTAGCTAGGGGAGAATTAAGAGCTATTGGAGCAACAACTTTAAAGGATTATCAAAAATATATTGAAAGAGATCCAGCCCTAGAAAGAAGATTCCAGCCAATTTATGTTTCAGAACCAACCATTGAAGATACTATTTCAATTTTAAGAGGAATAAAAGAAAAATATGAGCTTCACCACGGAGTGAAAATAAGAGATTCAGCCTTAGTAGCTGCTGCTGAATTAGCCGCTCGTTATATCACTGATAGATTCTTACCAGATAAAGCTGTTGATCTGATGGATGAAGCCATGTCTGCCCTGAGATTAGAAATTGAGTCAGAACCCACCCAATTAGAGGATTTAAAAAAAGAAATTCAAAAATTGGAAATTGAAAAAGAAAGTTATAAAAAAGAGGAAAGCCCGACTTCCAAAAAGAGAATTCGGGCAATTTCTCGGCAATTAGCTGATTTAAAAGAAAAAGCCGAGGCTCTTGAAGCAAGATGGAAATTAGAAAAGGAAGTTATTGAAAAAATTAAAAATTTTAAAAAGGAAATCGATGAGCTAAAATATGAAGCTGAAAAGGCCGGTCAGGAGGCTAATTTCCAAAAAGTGGCTGAAATAAAATATGGGAAAATTCCCGAGCTTTTGAGAGAATTGAAAAAAACTGAGAAAAAACTGATTAAACTTCAAAAGAATAGGCCAATTTTGAAAGAAGAAGTTACCGAAGAGGATGTTGCTCAAGTTGTTTCAAGATGGACAGGGATTCCGGTGACTAGGCTTTTAGAAGAGGAAGTCAAAAAATTGGAAAAAATGGAGGAAATCCTTTCAAAGAGGGTTGTTGGCCAAAATGCGGCCATTTCGGCAATTGCCAATGCTATTCGTCGGGCTCGAGCTGGAATTTCCGAGGAAAAAAGACCTTTAGGATCCTTTATGTTTTTAGGACCAACTGGAGTTGGCAAGACTGAGACCGCCAGAGCTCTGGCTGAGTTTTTATTCAATGATGAGAATGCTTTAGTCAGATTGGATATGTCAGAATATATGGAAAAGCATACGGTCTCAAAAATGATAGGAAGTCCACCTGGTTATGTCGGCTACGAAGAAGGAGGCCAACTGACTGAGAAAATTAGGAGAAGGCCTTATTCAGTGGTTTTACTTGATGAGGTTGAAAAGGCCCATCCTGAAGTCTTTAACATTTTGCTTCAAATTTTTGAGGATGGCAGATTAACTGATGCCAAAGGAAGGACTGCTTCTTTCAAAAATGCTATTTTAATTATGACCTCAAATGTTGGTTCAGATATTATTGCCAGGGAAGCCCAATTGGGTTTTGTTACCGGAGAAGAAAAGATTTCTCAAAGAGATGCCCTAAAGGAAAAGGTAATGGGGGCCTTAAAAGAAAATTTCAGACCAGAATTTTTAAATCGAATCGATGAAATTATTATTTTTGATTATCTTGGCAAAGAAGAAATCAAAAAGATTGTTGAATTAGAATTGAAAAAAGTTGAAGAGAGATTAAAAGTCAAAGAAATTAAAATTGAATTTAGCCAATTAACAAAAGAATTATTATCCGAAAAGGGTTTCGATCCTAATTTAGGTGCTAGACCTTTAAAAAGGGTTATTCAAAAATTGATTTTGGATTCCCTTTCTTTAAAGATTGTTTCTGGAGAAATCAAAGAAGGGGAAAGAGTTTTGGTCGATACCAAGGAAGGGAAAATTATTTTCAAAGGAGCTAAAGAATTAACTAGAATTGCAAAAGAAAGAGAAAAAATTTTAGCAAAATAATTTTTGTGTTAAAAAATATTTTTAAAATCATTGCTGTCTTTATAATCGGAATGGTAGGGGGAATTTTTGCTGATCAGATTTTCTGGCCTTACTTTATTGAAAGGCCACTTTTTTTTGAATATAGATTAGAAAAGAATCCAATTTATGTCACTGAAAGAAAAGAAATTAAAATCCAGGAAAATTTAGCTTTAAAAGAAGCTATTGAGAAAGTTGAAAAAGCAGTTGTTGGACTAAAATCGAAGACAAAAGCAGGAAAAATTTTGGAAGGTTCGGGTCTAATTGTTACTTCCGATGGTCTAATTTTGACCTTGCAAGATCTTGTTCCCTTAGGCTCAGAAATAAATTTATTTCTCGATGGCAAAAAATTAATTCCTAAGGTTTTACAACGAAAAGAAAATTTAGCCCTATTAAAAATTGAAGAGAAAAATTTATTAACCGTTGGCTTTGCCGATTTTCAAAAAATCAGATTGGGAGAAAGAGTCTTTTTAGTTGGAGAAATTTTTGAAAATGATATTCAAAAAAAGATAGTCAATGAAGGAATAGTAAAAACATTTGATGAAAATTCTATTCAGACTAACATTTTTGAGAAAAACAATCTTCAAGGAAGCTCTTTATTTAATATCGAAGGCCAATTGTTTGGGTTAAACACAACTGATAAGGAAGGAAAGGTTCTCTCTATTTCCATCAAACAAATCCGAGAATTTCTCGGTTTTTAAATTTTGCCAAAATTCTATTCAATAACTGAGCGGGACTTGATATCGCTCAGTTTTTATTTGCAACTTTCCCCTTCGTACTAAAAACTTTTTTCTGGTGCGGGTCTTGATTTTTCGCTTTGCTTAACTAAAATAAAACAATGTTTCGCTTTTCAATTTTCTTAAAAATTTTGATTGGAGGAATTTTAATCTCCGGTCTAGTTTTAGGAATAAAATTTTTTTGGAATCAGAGATTTCAAAAAATCCCCTTTAAAGCTCAGGTAGCTGAATTTCCCCTAGAGAAGTCAGAGGAGGAGAAAGATTTTGAAGAAAAAATTGTTTCCGAATCAGAAACTCCCGGAACTCAAAAAATTGAAGAGAAAGAAAAAGAAGGGGTAATGGAAGAGGAAAAAGAAGAATTAGAAGAAGAAATAATTCTATGTCAAAAAGGAGAGTTAAATCCAGCAAGGAATAAAGTCATTTTTAATGAAATTGCCTGGATGGGAAGTTCTTTAGATTATCGTGATGAATGGATTGAATTGAAAAATATTTCTGGAAAAGAATTTTCTTTAACTGGCTGGCAAATTTTGGATAAAAATAAAGATATAAAAATAATTTTTGATAGCCAGCATAAAATTCTAACTTCTGGCTTTTTTCTTTTGGAAAGAAATAGCGATGATTCAGTGCCAAATATCATAGCTGATAAAATCTATTCGGGTTCCCTCAATAATACCGATGAGGCTTTATATCTTTTCGACGAAAATTGTCAACTTCAAGATGAAATAGAGGCCTTTCTCAATTGGCCAGCCGGAAGCAAAGAAGAAAGAAAATCAATGGAAAGAGGGGAAAATCTTACTTGGCATACTTATTCAGGTGATGGAGAAAATGGAATTTTTGGAACGCCAAGAAAAGAAAATAGCGAGATTCTGGTTTTTAAAGAGGAAGAAGAAGAGCCGATCCTAACTTCTCTACCAAAGATTTTAATTTCTGAAGTAGCTGCTGGTTGGGACCAAGCCGAAAACGAATTTATTGAATTATTTAATCCAAATGATTTTAATATTTCTCTCTCCGATTCCAATTTTAAATTAAAATTAGTTGATTCTAACAATAAAGTTACAACTAAAAGAATTAATTGGCTAAATAATGCTATAGTTCCAAAGAGTTTCTTTCTTTTTGTTGCTGGAGAAATTCAATTGGAAGAAAATACTCTTAATGGCGATGCTAATTTTGCAAATCAATTAACAAGTGTAAGTGGAGTGATTATCACTGATGGAAAAGATAATATTATTGATAGGGTTAGTTGGGGAAAACCAGATAAATTTCCACCATCGGAAGCAATCGAGGGTCAGGGTATAATTCTAGAAAATGGTCTTCAGACCGACCAAAGTTTAGAAAGGAAAGAAAATCAAGATACCGACGATAACTCAAAAGATTTTATTTTAAAATTGGAACCCAATCCCAAAAATTCCAAAGGAGAAAGTTTAGTGAAAACAATTATTGAAGAAACCCCTCAACCAATAACTCAAACGCCGTCTTCTTCTCTGCCTCCAGTTTCGCCTCCGACTCCAACCTCTTTTAAAATTTTGATAAATGAAATTCAAATTGCCGGTGATAAAGCTTCTTATGATTTTATTGAGTTGTATAATCCCTCAGATAATCCAACAGATATTAGTGATTATCAATTAAAAAAACGAGATATAAAAGGAACAGAATCTTCCCTTGGTATTTTTTCCGAAGGCAGTGTAATCCCAGCTCGAGGTTATTTCCTTTGGGCTTGTTCGCAAGACGGCTATGATCAAATTATAAATGCCGACATTTCTTTCAAAAGTTATTATTTAACTAACGACAATAGTACTGCCTTATTTGATAAAGAAAAAAATCTCCTCGATGCCTTAGCCTGGGGGAGTGGTCATACAAATCCCTTTGTTGAAGTATTAGCTTTTCCTCAAAATCCAGCGAAAAACCAGAGTTTAGAAAGAACAAATTTCCAAGATACTGACAATAATTCTCAAGACTTCACCATTCAAACAAATCCCACTCCAACTAATTCAAAATAGATCGGGATCTGACCCCGTTCGCTTAAAATGCCAATTAAACGACCTCAATTAATCAATGGCGAAATTTACCATATAGTGATGCGAGGGATTGAAGGGAGAATAATTTTCCCTCAAGAAGTAGATTATCTCCGTTTCATTCACAATCTTTTCGAATTTAATGATGAAACCCCAATAATTAGTACCTACCGAAAGCAAGAATTCAATAGATTGGGATCTGATCCCGTTCTATTGAGGAAGAAAAGGAAACTTTTGGTAGAGATTTTTAGCTTTTGTCTAATGCCAAATCATTTCCATTTGTTATTAAGGCAATTAGTTGATAAGGGAATAAGTCGCTTCATGCAAAAACTAAATAGCGGTTATGCTACTTATATTAATAAAAAATATCAAAGACAAGGACACCTCTTTCAAGGAAGATTTAGGGCAGTTCAAATAAAGGATGAGGAACAATTAAAAAATGGATTTGTCTATATTAGTGCCAACCCTACTGAATTGATTGAACCAGATTGGAAAGAGAAAGGAATTAAAGACCCCAAAAAGGTAATTAAATTTTTAGAAAATTATCGTTGGTCAAGTTATTCTGATTATTTTGGAAAGAAAAATTTCCCTTCTATAACTTCTAGAGATTTTATTACCAAAATTTTAGGAGGACCTGGAGATTGCCGAAAATTTTTAGAAAGCTGGATTTTGTATAAAGCTGAAGTTAAAAAACTAGGATCAATTATTCTGGAATAAGAACGGGATCTGACCCCGCTCTATTAATTCAAAATTTATTGGGAGCTAAAAGCAGAAGATTATGGATAAAAATTATTTCATTCAACTTACTTCAAATCTTTATCGCTTGACCTTACTTTTTCCAAAAAAAGAACCTTTGAGATATAAAATAAGGGAAGTAGCCGATGAGGTTTTGGCAAAATTGGTTCAAATTGATTTAACTGGAAGTATCCCGGTTAATAAATTAATTCTCGAACTTCAAAAAGACCTGGAAATTCTTGATAGTTTTTTCGAAATAGCTAAAATACAAAATTGGGTCAGTTATTTTGATGTCTTGGAGATTCAAAAAGAATATAGTAAAATAAGAGAAGTAATTAAAGGAGTAAAAGAAGACTCAGAGGCCAACTTTTCTATTTCTCTTTCTCCCAGGCAAGAAAAAATTTTAGTAATCGTAAAGGAGAAGAGAAGAATTCAATTAGGAGATTTAATTCCAATTTTTCCAGAAATTAGTCGCCGGACCTTAATTCGAGATTGTGAGTTTCTTTGTCAGGCTGGTTTAATTATCAGAGAGGGGAGTGGAAGGGGTTCAAGCTACTGCCTTAAATGCGACATGTCACATTTGGCATAATAATATATGAATAGGCTTCGAAACATATTTAGTAAAATATACGACCAATATATTAATAAAATATACCGCTTTATTTTTTTAAGGGTGAATTCTCAGGAAATTGCTAAGGATTTAACTTCAGAGACCTTTTTAAAGGGTTGGGAGAATTTTAGAGAAAATCATCAAAATATTGAGAATCCACCGGCTTTTTTATATAAAATTGCCAGGAATTTAATTACCGATTTTTATCGGGAAAAAGGAAAGACCCAAATAGTTTCAGCTGAGAATATCCGAATAATTGATCCAGCAATGGACTTAGAAGAAAAGGCAATCCTGAGATCAGATCTCGAAGAAATTAGAAAAAATTTAACTAATTTAAAAGAAGAATACCAAGAAGTAATTATCTGGCATTATTTAGATGATTTATCAATTTCAGAAATGGCTAAAATTTTAGATAAATCAGAAGGAGCAGTCAGAGTAACTCTTCACCGAGCCCTAAATTCTCTTCGTGAAAAATTAAGTTAAAATTAGTAAAAAATGATAGGCGGCCACCCTATAGAATTTACTAATTTTAAGAAGGAATTTTAGTAAGAAATTAGTGTAATAAAAAGCCGAAGAATTCGTCATATAATAGATGGACGAAAAAACTCTTATTGGCAAAATTCGAGGATTACGCCAGATTAAGCCCAGAAAAGAATGGGTTTTTTTGACTAAGAGAGAGATTTTAGGTTCAGAGAGATTAAGTTTTGTAGAAATTTTCTCTCAATACAAATTTGCTTTCACTTCTTTAGCTCTAATTTTAATTTTAATTTCAACCTTTGTTTTTGCCCAAAGATCTTTGCCTGGCGATCTCTTACATCCTTTAAAGAAAATTACTGAGAGAGGCCAGGCAGTTTTTGTTTCAGAAACTGATCAACCAAAAATTCAATTAGAATTGGCTAATAAAAGATTAGAAGAACTAACTAAAATTGCTGAGGAAAATCAGGTAAAGAAATTAGCTCCAGCCATTGAAGAATATCAGACCAGTCTTTCTCAAGCTGCTAAGAAAATTGCTCAAATTAAAGAACCAAAAGAAGTTAGAAAAATAATTCCTGAAATTAAAAAATTAGAAGGAAATATTCAAAATTTAAAAACATACGGAGTTGAAATTGATGAAACTGAGGAGAGAGAAAATTTATACAAACCAATGGTTGAAGTTTTAATTAAAGATTTAGAAAAGAGTACTCTAACTGAAAATCAAATAAAACTTTTTGAAGAAACAAAAAAATTATATAATGAAGGAAATTCTTCGGAGGCTTTAATAAAAGCTCTCGAGGCAAGTCAAATAAGATAAAGGAGTTTTCCACAGCTTCTGGTTGAAGTTTACTTTATTTAATTTATAATTTGAAAAATATCAAAGAAATTTGAGAGTCGCGACCCCCCCCCGCACCAAAAACAGAGTTTTGGTACAGGGTAAATCGTGACCATTACGTAAGGTCGCGAGACACCCCATGAGATAGAGCTCGCAAAGCTTGCTATCTCGCGGGATAAAAGGTCGACGCGACGAAGAAAAAATAAAATTAAAAAATAGAACAAAGAAAAAATGAGTTTGATAAAAAAGATTGTAGCGATTACTACTGTTGCGAGTGTTTTGATTTCGGTTGGAGGTCCAGCTTTGGCTGTAACAGCTGAAGAGCTTCAGGCACAAATTAATGCCTTGTTAGCTCAATTGGCAACTTTACAATCCCAATTGGCAGCTTTGCAAGGTCAACCAGCTGTTACTGGTTGCACCATCACCAGTTTTGACAGAAATCTTAGTCAAGGAATGTCAGGTGATGATGTCAAATGTCTGCAGATTATCCTGAACTCTTCTACCGATACAAAAGTAGCAGAGTCAGGTGCTGGTTCTCCTGGAAATGAAACTACCTACTTTGGTTCTTTAACCAAGGCAGCAGTTGTTAAATTTCAGGAAAAATATGCTGCCGACGTTTTGACTCCTCTTGGCTTAACTGCTGGAACTGGTTATGTTGGTGCAAAGACCAGAGCAAAATTAAACACCTTGATAGGAGTTATTCCTCCAGCAGCCTGTACTACCGCTGCTGATTGTCCAGCAGGTTATACCTGTACAGCAGGGACTTGTACAAAGATTCCTGTTGCTGCCGGTTTAACCGTTGCTTTGTCTCCTGTTACTCCAGCTTCTACTAGCGTTATCTCTTACGGTACTGCTAGTTACCAAGCTCAAGTTTTGGTACCATTTACCACCGTTAACTTTACAGCAGGTTCAGAAGGGGATGTTAAAGTTACAACCTTAAAGTTTACTAGAACTGGTATTGCCGCTGATGCTAACTTAGACAATACCTATCTTTACGAAGGTAATACTAAATTAGTAGAAGGAGGCACCATTTCTTCTAAGGTAGTAACCTTTAATGATGCCAATGGAATATTTACTGTTCCAGCTGGTCAAACCAAATCTATTACCCTCAAAGGTAACTTAAATTCAGCTGTTTCAGCTGGTAAGACCGTAGGGTTTGATTTGGTTGCAGCCACTGACATTACCTCTAATGCCTCGGCTGTTAACGGAACCTTCCCAATTTCAGGGAAACTAATGACTGTTGCTAACGCAACTGATTTAGGTTATGTAACCATAACTGGTAGTTATACAGTGCCTGCTAGCGCCAATACTTCGGTTAGTCCTCAAGATGACTACGTAGTTTGGTCAGTAACTCTACAGGCTGTTAACCAAAACTTGAATGTGGAGAGACTTGTCTTCACTGAGGTTGGGAGTATTCTTACTGATGATTTACAGAACTTCAAGCTTTATTACGGTGGAACAGTTATAGGAACAACAGCCAGTATGAACGCTAATAATCAGGTGGTATTTGATTTATCGGCTTCTCCTATAAGTATCACCAAAGGAACCTCTAAAGTCTTGCAACTGCATGCTGATATTGTAAAGGGTTCTACTAGGACATTTAAGTTCACTTTCCAGTATATTACTGATTTGGTGGTCAAGGATACCAATTACGGCGTCTATGTACCATCCTATATTAGTCTTGGTACTTGGACACTTGTCCAACCAACTGGTAACTACCAGGTTGCTGCTGGTTCAATGTCTGTAACTAAGAGGACTGATTCACCAACTGGAAATGTTCCTTTAAATGCCACTAGTGTTTCCCTTGCCAAATATGACTTTAAGGCGGTTGGTGAAGATGTTAAAGTTAATACCCTGAAGGTATCTGCTGATACTACTGGTGGTAATGGTTTAGACAATGGTATGGTTTACTTGAATGGCACTCAGGTTGGCAGTACAGCAGACTTAGTAGAGTACACCGGAAGTGAAACTCCGACTACCTTTACTTTTGGCACTAGCTTTATTGTTCCAGCCGGTACTACCGGTGTTGTAGAAATAAAGGCTGATATCAAAACTACAGCAAGTGTCAGCTTAACTGCCGGTGATAGCATTACCATTTGGCTTAAAACAGGTGATGATAATGCCCAGGGCAAGAGCTCTCTAACTGTTCTGGATATTCCTTCTAGCAATAAAGAAGGTAATGCTTTAACTGTCCAGGCAGGTGCCTTAACCTTCACCAAGAATGCTGCTTATGGTAACCAAAGTACAGTAGCTCCAAGCACAGCATTCAAGGTAGGATCCTTCCAGATGTTAGCTGGTTCAACTGAGGGAGTTAATGTTGACAGTATTACTGTCGCCATTGAGGATGCCGACTCAGCAGCTAAACTTGAAAGTCTGCTCTTGAAAATTGGAGCCGACCAAATTGGTTCTACCAAGGTAACTCCAGGTACTTCTAACCTCTTTTCAGTGAATGTTTCTCTTGCTGCTAGCCAGGCAAAAATAGTTGATATCTATGCCGATATCTTATCTACCGCTGGCGCAGGAACCATTGATTCAGACGGTTTAGAGGTTACTGGTACTGGTACAACTGCCCTTACCTCAACTTCTGCCAATGTTACCACTGCTGTTCCTCTTCAAGTTGTTACTGTTGCCACAAGCGCATTAGCTGTTAATATCGCTTCTGATAATCCTGATGATGCAATAGTTGTTGGTTTGAGTCCGAATGTAATAATGGCAAAGTATGAGTTTGCTTCTACTTACGAAGCATTCACTGTTTCTGAAATAAAGGTGTATGCCGGGAGTGAGACAGATAGAGTAAGTCCTCGCTGGAATGAGCCAAACTACCGTGACTTCATTAATGTCTGGCTCTCTTATAAAGATTCTACCGGTACTACAGTAACTACTGCCAAGAGGTCTACTTTTGTTAATGGAATGATGCACTTTACCGGTTTGAATCTCTATGTTCCAGCTAATGGCACAGCTAAAGTTACTGTTTATGCTGACTTAAATGCTGTTGCTGCTCTTGGTTACGCCTTGACCGGAGACAGACCTCAGATTTCACTTGCCTACTACAAAGCCAATAGTGGTTCTATGGCTTTATATGAGAGACACACAGGATACTTAAAGTACTGGGATAGTGGCGCTACTACCATTCCTATGACCTGGGTTGCCGATGACGCCAGTTATGATGAGGCAGATGGCACTGGCGCTTCCGCTCTTAAATTCGCGGTTGGAGCTAGCGCAGATTCTAACGATGGAGCCGAAATTGACATTCCTCTTAGCGATCTAAACTTGACTATAGCAAATCTAGTTGCTACCGGTGGGACAGTTACTTTCTCTGCTAAATCAACCCAAGCCAACTACACCCCAATGCTCACTTTCTTTATGGATTGTGACCTTGATGGTGCTTTGGATGGAGAATTTATTTGGGGTCCGACAGGAAAGACTGTTACTAGTAGCTGGTCCACTATAACCTATACCGGTGCTTCTGATAATCTAACAACTTGGTGGGCTAATGCAGCTACCATTTGTGGTACTGGTACAGGGGGTAATAATGTCGCTCTAAGTACTTTAACCCAGACCGCTAAGATTGTAGGAGCAACCTTCTCAATAGGATGGGGTAGTAACCCAGTTAGCAAAGATTACTATGTTGATAATCTTGTGATAACAAAGGGTGGCACCACCACTACTACTTACAACACTAATGCCATAGAAGACGATATGGGTAATCTTGGTACTAACTATGTTCTTGACAAGACCAAGCCAACATTCTCTATGGTAGGAGCTGCTAGCGAAACCAACTTAGTTGATGGAACTAATACTCTCTACAGCTTTAGTGTTGCTGCTGATACGGCCGGAGATGTCGGTTTGAAGGTAATTACCTTTAGTGTAAACGGTACTTCCACTCTTACCCTTAACACTCTTAAGTTATATAAGGGTGCTACTGATTATACTGATAAGGTAACAATTGGTGATGATATTAATGGAACTAATAGTTATGAAGGAACTGGTACTGACCTTGCTGATGGCAGTGCCCATAATGTATATGTGGTATTTGATAGTGAAGAAGTCATAACCGGTGGTACTTCCCAAACCTATTATCTCAAGGGTCTTGTTGCTAGCGTAGCTAGTGGTCGTAGTATTCAGACCTATCCAGTGGATGATGCCTATCCCGATGGTCACTCCGATATCAATGATATTGGTGCAGGTGAAACATACGCTAATGTTTCTGAGCATGAATTTATCTGGACAGACAGATCTTATGGTTCTTCTCATGGTTTAACCAGTTCAGATTGGGTTAATGGTTTCCTTATCGAGACATTAGGAGACGCTCTAACACGCACTATAAGCAAGATATAATCGCTGAAGTCAATTGTTGATTATCTTTCTCTTTCCTTGTGGGGAATTCCCCCGCCAGAACATGTTCTGGCGGGGGATTATTTTTTATCTATATCCCGCAACTACATGTAGTGCGGAGTTTTTGTTTTTATATTTCGCGAGCTATATAATAAAAAGAAGATGTACTACGTTTACCTCCTTAAGGATCGATTTGACAAAATATATATTGGTTATACCTCTGATCTCAAAAGGAGATTACAAAGACATGCCCGTGGCTACACTCCCTATTTAAAAATGAAAAGACCTGTAAGACTAGTTTACTATGAAGCATATCTTTCCGAGAAAGATGCGAAGGCACGGGAAAAATCACTAAAGAATTATGGAAGCGTATTGAGCGGTCTCAAACAGCGAATATAAAATAGTTTGAGATAAAACTATTTTTACAAAAATCGAGGACTTTGATAAAATTAATTTAATGTCCAAAGTTTCTAAAATTCTTTTTGTTGGAATAATTATCTTGACAATACCTTTTTTTGCTAGTGCTGACTTTTTAGGCCAGAAGGTCAATTTTTTTATTGAATCATCTTATGATTTAAATAAGCGTGAGCAAATTTCAGCTACTTTACAAAAGACTACTCTCCAGCTTTATTTTTACGTTGATGATAACTGGTGGAACTCTCTAGATTATCAAAAAAAGCAGGAGATTGAAAAATCCCTTGATTCTTTGGCCAGCGAGTTTCAGTCCAAAATTTACCCAACCTCGACTTCTAATTTTGGTTACGAATGGAAACCAGGAATTGATAAAAATGAAATAATTACTATTTTGTTGCATCCAATGATTGAAGAAGCTGGCGGATATTTTCGAAGTGGAGATGAGTACCCGCGATTACAAGTTCCAAGATCAAACGAAAGAGAAATGTTTTATTTAAATGCTAATTATATTACCAACCCTTTAGCTAAGAGTTTTCTGGCTCATGAATTTTCGCACTTAATTACTCTTAACCAAAAAGAAAAAATTCAGGGAGTTGAAGAGGAGATTTGGTTAAACGAAGCTCGGGCAGAATACATTTCGACTTTACTTGGTTATGACGATGAATATAGAGAAAGTAATCTTCAAAGAAGAGTTAATATTTTTTTGGAAAACCCAAGTGATTCAATAACTGAATGGAAAAATGAGAAAGTAGATTACGGAGCCCTCAATATTTTTATCCAATATTTAGTTGACCATTATGGAAAAGAAATTTTGATAGATTCTCTTCACTCAAAATTAACCGGTATTCCTAGTTTAAATGAAGCTCTGAAAAAAAACGGGTTCTCTGAAAATTTTTCCCAGATTTTTGTTGATTGGACAATTGCCGTTGTAGTCAACGATTGTTCTCTTGGCAAAAAATATTGTTATCTAAATCAAAATTTAACCAATTTACGTCTCACTCCTATGGTTAATTTTTTGCCAATGACCGGAGAAAGCACTTTATCTGTTAGTACTGACACCAAGGATTGGGCTGGAAATTGGTATAGATTTGTTGGGGGAAAGGGATTTTTGAAACTGAATTTTGTCGGTTCTTCTTGGGTCAAATTTAAAATTCCTTATTTGATAAGAGATATTCAGGGTAATTACTCATTGAATTTTATTAATTTGGATGAAAATCAAAAAGGTGAAATTTCTGTTTCAGATTTTGGAGAAGAAAATATTTTCCTGATAATCATCCCCTCTATTCAAAATAAAATTTCCGGATTTTCAAGTAATGAGCCGTCTTATTCCTTTTTCTGGTCTGCCTCGGTGTCAAAAAATAAAGAAGAAAAGAAAGAAGAGGAGGCAGAATTAATTGTAAAACTTTTAGCTCAAATTGAAGAATTAAAAAAACAAATTGCCGAAGTTCAGGCAAAAATTAATGCCATTTTGGCTTCTCGGGGTCAAAAAATTACTTGTGGGAAATTTGAAAGAAACCTTTATTTCGGAATGACGAATTCGGCAGAAGTCATTTGTCTGCAGCAATTTTTGAAATCTCAAGGCGTTGAAATTTACCCTGAAGGTTTAGTTACTGGAAACTTTTTAGATTTAACAAAGACAGCGGTTATTAAATTCCAGGAAAAGTATGCTTCAGAGATTTTAGTTTCTTTGGGATTGGAAAAAGGAACAGGATTTGTTGGAGAAAAAACCAGAACAAAAATCAACCAAATGTTAAAATAGAGATTGTAAAAATTCCCTAACTTTCTACTTCGATTCTGGAGGAAGCTTTAAAAATTTTAGAGCTTTCTTTTTTTTTAGAGAGATTGCTAAGAGAAAACTGAAATAGAGCGGAAGGTTCAATCCTTAGTTTCTTTAAAGAATTGATTATCATAAAACTTTATATTATATTAATTATAGTTATATTCTCAATCAATATATCGGGCGAAGCCCGCTATAAAGAAAAGTAGAAAAATAAATGAAAAAAACTAAATTATCTAACTACAAAGCAGTAATTTTAGCCGGAGGAGCGGGAACCCGGCTTTATCCAATCACCAAAGAGATGCCAAAACCTCTTTTGCCTGTAAAAAGAAAACCTATTTTAAATCATCTAATTGACCTTTTCTATTCTTATCAAATAAAAGAGATTGCTATTTTGATTAATCAAGATTTTCGAGAAGATTTTAATTGGTGGAAAAGAAGATATTATCCAAAAGAAAAAATTAAGATTTTCGAAGAAGAAAAACCCCTCGGAACCTTTGGTGGGCTTTGGCTTTTGAAAGATTGGATTTTAAATAGTTCTTTCTTTTTAACTAATGGAGATGAATTAAAAAAAATCAATTTAATTAAAATGGTAAATTTCCATCGAAAATTGAAAACTCCAGCCATCATTGCTTTAGTTAAAGTTCCAAATCCTCAAGATTATGGAGTAGTTATTTGTAAAAATGGATTAGTTCAAGAATTTCTGGAAAAACCTAAAAATCCGTCAACAAAATATGTTTCTTCTGGTCTTTATTTGTTTTCGCCTGAAGTTTTTAATTATCACCCTGGTCCTAAATTTTCAATGATTGAAAAAGACCTTTTCCCTAAATTAGCTAAAAAAAAGAAATTAGCTGGCTTTAAATTTAATGGTCTCTGGATGGATTGTGGAACCTGGGAGCGATATATTGTGGCGCTTAAAAAATGGAAGTAAGTATTTTATTTAATTTATCTAAAGCTATGCAAAAAACAATCTTAGTCACTGGCGGAGCAGGGTTTATTGGTTCGCATCTTGTCGACAGATTAATTAAAGAAGGTCAAAAAGTGGTAGTAATTGACAATTTATCTACTGGAAAAAAGGAGAATCTAAATTCGAAAGCTAAATTTTATAAAATTGATATTCGAGATTCCAAAATCTCTCAGATTTTCAAAAAAGAAAAGCCAGAAATAGTTTTTCATTACGCTGCCCAAATTAAGGTTAGAAAATCAATGGAGAATTCAAAAGAAGATACAAAAATTAATATTTTAGGTTCTCTTAACCTCTTAGAAAATTGTAGAAAATTTAGAGTGAAAAAATTTATTTTTGCTTCAACAGGAGCAATTTATGGAGAAGCAAAAATTATTCCCACTCCCGAGGACTATTTTGAAAAACCATTATCACCTTATGGGATTTCTAAATTAGTAATAGAGAAATATTTAAACTATTATTACCAAGTCTTTGGCTTACCATTTGTTTCTTTAAGAATGGCTAATGTTTATGGCCCCAGGCAAAATTCAAAAGGCGAGGCAGGTGTGGTAGCTATTTTTTGCGATAGGATGCTGTCTGGAAAGCAACCAATTATCAATGGCGACGGAAAACAGACCCGAGATTTCATCTATGTAGATGATGTGATTGAAGCGAATACTTCAGCTTTAAAGAAAAATAAAATAGGAATTTTTAATATTGGTACCGCCAAAGAAACAGATATTAATAGAATTTTTAGAAAAATTAAAGAATTAACTGCCTCAGAATGTAAAGAAATTCACGGCCCGACTCAATTAGGAGAACAAAAAAGAAGCTGTTTAGATTACTCAAAAGCCAGAAAAGAACTCAACTGGCAACCAAAATATGATTTGGAAAGGGGATTAAAAAAAACAGTAGAATGGTTTTATTGCCAAAATTTATGATTCCCACTTTGTGGGTTCCTGTAATTTTTCACTCCGTTCAAAATTATGAACATTAGAAATTTTACTAATGTTAAATCACTACTACTGGAAAACAAAACCCTAAAACAAACGATCTTCAAAAATACTTTCTGGTTAGCAGTGGCAGAAGGAGTGACTCGTTTTCTGAAACTCATTTTGATTATCTATGTTGCTCGAATTTTAGGAGCTACTGAATATGGAAAATTTACCTTTGCCTTAGCTTTCGTTTCTCTATTTGTCATTTTTTCCGATTTTGGTTTATCTCAAATTACCATCAGAGAATTTTCTCGAGATAAAGAAAAAGAAAGTGAGTATCCGGCTATTCTTTCTTTAAAAATTCTCTTAAGTTTAGGCGCACTAATTCTTATTCTAATTGGCTCCTTTTTTGTTACCCTTGACCTATTAATTCGGAAAGCAATCTGGATTTTAGCCATTTATATTTTAACCAGTAACTTTTCTGAAATTATCTATGCTTTTTTGAGAGCTCGTCAACGAATGGAATATGAGGCATTTGCTAAAATCTTTCAGGCTATTCTAGTTAATAGTATTGGATTTTTTGTAATCTTGAATTTTCCCTCAGTTGAAAATTTAAGTTATAGTTATTTATTTGCTAGTTTAATTGCTTTAATTTTTATTTTGATTTTCTTTTATCTTAAAGTTTACCGATTATATTTTAGCTGGAATAGAACTATCTGGCAAAAATTTTTAACTATCTCTTGGCCCTTAGCTCTAGCTCCTATTTTTATTCCTGTCTATAGTGGCATAGATTCTGTGATGCTGGGATTTTTAGGACAGATTACTCAAACCGGCTGGTATAACGCTGCTTACAAAATTATTTTAGTGACTTTAATTCCAATGGATTTAATCTCTGAGAGTTTTTATCCTGCCCTAAGTATTGCTTTTAAGGAATCTAAAGAAAAACTTCAGAAAATTTGGAATTATCAGATGGAGATAATGATTACATTAGCTGTTCCTTTAGTAGTTGGAGGAATAACTCTCGCTCCTAAAATTATTAATTTTATTTATAATCAAAGCTATAACCCTTCAATCTTAGCCCTTCAGATTTTAATAGTTATGGCTGGAACTGTTTTCCTTTTTAGGCCCTTCCATTACCTACTAATTGTTACCAACCAACAAAAAAAGATTTTTTATGTTATGTCTGGCGGAGCAATAATTAATGCCATTTTGAATCTCATTTTAATTCCTAAATTTAGTCTTTACGGAGCAGCTGTTAGTACAACGGTAAGTCTCCTTTTAGTCTTCTTTTTACTTTCCAGATTTACCCTCAAACTCACTCCCATTAAATCTTTTACTTTGCAGTTTTTTTTAAGTCTTATCGGTATTTCTCTTTCTACTCTTTCAATGTATTTTATAATATCTCAACCTCAGATTTATAACCTTAATATTTTTCTTTCTATTCTAATTGGAGTTGCAATTTATTTGATTTCCCTTCTTGTGTATAAAAAAGTGATAGGTCGATTCTTAATTACTAAAATGCAAAGAAATTAGGCATAATTCGAACAGATAGTCTAATTGATTTTTGGAGAAAAGCTTTAGTAATAAGAGAAATTTAATCAAAGAATATGGGTGATCTCTCATTAACTTACTTACTTTTACTTCTCCTTTTTTCTATTTGCTTTATTCCCTTTTTAATTGCTTTGAAAAAGCGAAAATTTGATATTTTTGAAATAATCTACTGGGCCTCAACTTATTTTTTATTCATATTTGGGTTCAGATCTCTATATTTATTTATTTTTGGCTCTGAATTTTTAGGCCAACCGCCATTTAACGAAGATACAATAACAGCCTGGAACATCTCTTTAACTTATCTGATAATTTCTTTTATATTTTTTTTAATTGCCTATTATTCGAAAATAGGGATATCAATAGCTAATACTTTACCAAAATTGCCAAAAGAATGGAGTGTAAAAAAAGCAAAAATTTTTTTACCAATTTTTGTAATAATTAGTTTCGTTTCTTACGCAGCTTTAATTAAATATCTTGGTGGTCTTTCATACTATCTTACTCACAAAGCAGAGATCTTAACTACGGGGGGAATCATTTATCTTTCTTCTTTTATCTCCCTCCTGGCTTATAGTTTTTTAATAAGCTCAATTTTTACTTTTAGGTATAGAAAATTTAGAAAATTAACTTTCTTGATTTTATTCCCCTTAGTATTAATAACCGGATTTTTTAGTGGTTCAAAAAGAGAATTCCTCTTTCCTGTCTTGATGGGGGTAATGGCATTTCATTATTTTAAAAAACCAATAAAAATAAAACACATTGTACTACTTTTAATTTTAGCTTTTATGATATTCCCGATTTTTAATATCTATAGATATGTAAAAAGCTTAACAAGGCTTTCGGAGGCGTTCGTTATTTATTCTAATCCTCTGAAATTAGTTTATGCTTTTATGATGAGATTTCATGGTATTGATTCGATGATTTATATTATAAGAGATACCCCAGGGGTTATGGATTATCAATTAGGGAAAACCATTGCCCCTGTTTTTGTTAGTTGGATACCTCGGCAATTATGGGAAGAGAAGCCAATAATTGCTTTTGGAAAGATATTTGGCGAAACTTATTTTAAAAAATTCTTTGGTGGAACGGGAGCAGTACCATCTCCAACTTTAATTGGTGAGTCTTATATTAATTTTCATGTCGCAGGTATTTTGTGGGCTACTTTTTTAATGGGTATTATTTTAAAATTTTTTTATCACTATCTCATAAAAAATAACTATGGGGCTTCGGGAGTATTTATTTATATTTCTATATTTCCAATGTTATTTTTTATGTTTTGGGAAAGCGAGATTGCCTCGAGGATAAGTACCTTTCTATTTTCGCTGTTTTTACTTTTTATCATTTCACTTTTACTTTCAAAAAGAACAATAAAAGCAAATGAAAATAGCAATAATTAATATAACTCGTCAGAAATACGGCGGAACCTTTTATGAAAGAATGTTAGCTGATGTTCTTTCAGATAATTTTGAAGTTGAATTTATAACTACAGGGGTTAAAAATAAAGGTAAATTAAGATATTTAGAAGCACCACTTGTTTTAAGCCGACTTTTTAAAATGAGTAAAAGAAAAGACTTTGACATTATAATCAGAAATTTTGAGACATCTTTATTCTTAAACAAAAAACCCGCAAAGAATATTATTTTAGTTCACGAGATTGATAGTTCCTATAAACCAATCATTCTAAGAATTTTCTACCCAATTCTAAAAAAAATTGTTTTTCACAATCTTAAAAGATTTGATGTAATCGTTACAGTATCTAAATACTGGGAGAGTTATTTTAAGAAAAAAGAGTATAAGAATGTTTATACTATTTATAACGGATTTGATTTGGCTAAATTTCAATTTTCTTCAGAAGAAATTTCGGAATTTAAAGTAAAATATAATCTTTTAAAAAAACCAATTATTTATCTTGGAAGTTGTCAAAGGCGTAAAGGGGTGGTTGAAAGCTACCGTGTTTTAAAAAATTTACCAGTTCATTTAGTTACTTCTGGAAGACAGGAGGTTAGAATTTCGGCAATGAATTTTAACACAGATTATAGAGATTATTTGAAATTATTAAAAGCATCATCAGTGGTATTAACAATGTCTAAATTTAAAGAAGGTTGGTGTAGAACTGCTCATGAGGCTATGCTTTGCAGGACACCGGTGATAGGTTCTGGTCTTGGCGGAATGAGAGAATTATTAGAGGGGGGAAAACAGATAATTTGCCCTAATTTTAATTCTCTAAAAGAAAAAGTTAGTTATTTATTACGTCACCTAGAGATAGGAGAAAAAATGGGCGAAGATGGTTATAATTTCGCTAAAGATTTTACCAAAGAAAAATTTAAAGAAGATTGGCTGAATCTAATTAAAAGTTTATAATTTGAACGAAGTGAAGATTACCCCTAGAGGTATATTTTGAGCATTAGCGAGAAATATCCCCAGAGGTATAATTTTAATAATTAGATTGAAATAGCTTTAAATAAAAACAATGAATAATTACCCATTAGTCTCTATAATTACTCCAGTTTTAAATAGTAAAGAAACTATAGAATTTACTATAAAAAGTATTTTAGGTCAGACTTACAAAAATATTGAATATATTGTGATTGATGGAAGATCAACCGATGGGACATTAGATATTATTAATAAATACAGAGATAGAATTGCAAAATCTATTTCAGAGCCAGATAGAGGAATGTTTGATGGGATGGAGAAGGGGATAAAACTAGCCACAGGAGATATTATCGGTATTTTAAATTCTGATGATGTTTATACCTCAAATAACGTGATTAAGACAGTAGTGAAAACACTGGAAGAAAAAAGAGTAGATTGCTGCTGGGGAGATTTAGTTTTTGTGGATAGAAACGAAATAGATAAAATTATAAGATATTGGAAATCTTCTGAATATATGAAGGGAAAATTTAAAAAAGGATGGATGCCTCCCCATCCAACTTTTTTTGTCAAAAAATGGGTTTATGAAAAATGTGGCGGATTTAACTTAGATTTACCAATCTCAGCTGACTATGAATTAATGTTAAGATTTTTAGAAAAATTTAAAATTAAATCTTGTTATATTCCACAAATTCTGGTAAAAATGAGAATGGGTGGAAAGGGTAATAAAAATTTTTTGAATAAAATTAAAGGGAATATCGAATGCTACCGAGCTTGGGAAATAAACGGATTGAAAGCAAATCCTTTAATAATTTTCTTAAAACCTCTATTAAAAATCTCTCAATTTTTTATAAAAAATAAAATTAATCAATAAAAATTAATGATTTTATGAAGAGGAAGATTCTTATTACAGGTGGTTGTGGTTTTGTTGGGAGACATTTAGTAAAACGTCTCTCAAAAAACAAAAATAATGACATTACAATTATCGATGATCTATCAAGCGGACTTCAGCTGGAAAATTGGCCCGAGCACTTAAAATGTAAGATTAAAAGAGTTATTTACGATGACTGTATTAACTTTTTTGAACAATCTAAAGAGAAATTCGATGTTGTATTTCATTTAGCCGCTCTTATTGAAGGAAGAATGATAATTGAAAACGATCCATTAAAAGTAGCTAAAAATTTAATTATAGATTCGGCAATGTATCGATGGGCTGTTCGAACCAGACCGAAGAAAATAGCTTATTTCTCTTCATCGGCCGTTTATCCAATTAGATATCAAACCAAAAAATATAATATTCCTTTATCTGAAGATTTGATTGATTTTAAAAAAAGAAATATTGGTATTCCAGATATGTCCTATGGCTGGGTTAAATTAACTGGAGAGTTTTTAGCTTATTTAGCGGTTGTAAAATATGGTTTAAAGGTAGCTATTTATCGCCCTTTTTCAGGATATGGTGAAGATCAGTCATTAACTTATCCCTTTCCTTCTATTATAAAAAGAGTAATAAATCGAGAACAACCAATCAAAGTCTGGGGAGATGGAAATCAATCGCGGGATTTTATTTATATAGAAGATTGTATTGATGGTATTTTAAAGACTTATGAAAAAATAGATGATGCCACTCCGTTAAATCTTGGTACAGGAGATAAAATTTCTTTTCGTCAGCTTATAAAATTAGCCTGTAAGATTAATAAGCAACCTTATGATATTAAGCCATTACTTAATAGACCTGTCGGAGTATACGCTAGATACTGTGATACAAAAAGACAAAAAAAATTTGGGTTTACTCCTAAATATTCTTTAGAAGAGGGGATAAAAATCGTGTCAGAATATTTAAAAAGGAGAACCTAGAAAAATTCCCTAATTTTGTATTGAAATATGGGAAATAAATATCAATATTTAAAATTTATTTTACTAATAGGAGATATCTTTTTAATGTACGGGGCTTTGCTTTTGACTTTAGCTATTAGATATAAAGATTTTTCTTTCTTACCAGGTCCTCAGAGTAAGATTTTTCTTTTTCATTTTTCTTTTATTCATCTGTTTTGGCTTATACTTCTTTTTATTTTTGATTTCTATGAAATTCCACCCTTTAAAAAAGTTTTCGATTTTTCTTCCGATTTAATAATTTTTCTTTTTTTAGCTGGAGTTCTTGGAGTAACCTATTTCTATCTTCAGCCCCAGTTGATTATTACCCCTAAAACCATTTTAGTTTTAGATATTTTAATATTCGGGCTTTTTCTTTTAGGCTGGCGATATTTATTTAGCCAGATTTTAAAAATCCGGGGCTTTAAAGAAAGAATAGTTATCGTTGGTTTTAGACCCGAATTCAAAGAGCTGTTCTCCGAGCTCTCTTTCCAAACAGGTTATGAAATTTTAGCATTTTTTAATTCTGCTTTTTCCGATAAATTTACTCCTTTTTCTAATTTAGCAAAATATAAAATCATCACTGATACTCATAAACTAAAAGAAATTATTGAAAGAGAAAATGTGAGCTCAATAGTTTTTGCTTTAGCTCTTCATAACAACAAAGAATTAATCCAGCAAATTTTTGCAAATTTACCTCTTAAATTGAATTACATTAGTTTTGCTGATTTTTACGAATTCTTGACCAAAAAAGTGCCATTGGAAGCAATAGATGAAGTTTGGTTTTTAGAAAACCTTTCCCGGACAGAGAGAAAAATTGGCAAAATACTGAAGAGAGCCTTTGATATTTTCTTTTCGTTCTTTGGACTTTTAATTACTGCAGCCCTTTTTCCTTTTATTGCCTTAGCTATAAAAATTGATTCTCCAGGTCCTGTTTTCTATTTCCAAAAAAGAGTAGGTGAAGAAGGGGAAGCCTTTACTCTTTATAAATTCCGAACGATGAAAGCTGAAGCAGAAAAGATGGGTCCTCAATGGGCTGTCCCTAATGACCCTCGGATTACTCATGTAGGAAAAATCCTCAGAGCTATTTACTTTGATGAATTACCTCAATTTTATAATATTTTCAAAGGTGACATCTCTTTTGTTGGTCCTCGACCAGAAAGGCCAGAATTTGTTTCCCAACTTAAAGGAAAAATACCTTATTACGAAATTCGTCATTTAATAAAACCAGGCTTTACTGGTTGGGCCCAACTTAATTTTCCTGCCACCTTTTCAGTTGAGGGGACTAAAGAAAAATTTCAATACGACCTTTACTATATTAAAAACCGCTCTTTCTTTTTTGACTTAAAAATCATTTTTAAAACTATTCGTATTATTTTAAAACAATGACATTTTTATTTAAAATTTTACAATTCTTTCTTTTGCCAAGTACATTTATCTTAGTTTTGATTCTGATAGGATTAATTTTTTTGTCAAAACAAAGAAGAACTGGAAAAATATTAGTAATTATTGGCCTTTTGCTTTATTATATTTTTTCGATTACTCCTGTGACTGATTTGATTTTACTGCCATTAGAAAGTCAATATCAGCCAGTTCAGAAAAATGAATTCGATAAAGCGGATAAAATTGTTCTACTTTTGGGAGGAAAAGAAAGCGATGTTTTAAGAGCAAGTGAAGTTTTAAGAATATACGTTCAAAGTTCAAAGTTCAAAGTTCAAAGTTCAAAAATTATTGTTTCGGGTAAGGATCCTTTGAATCCAGAGAGAAATGAAGCAGAAGGAGTAAAGGAGTTTTTAGTAGGGTGGGGAATACCACCAGAAAATATAATTTTGGAAAATCAGTCAAGAAATACTTTTGAAAGCGCAAAAAATATAAAAAAGTTGGTTGGTACAGCCCCTTTTTTTCTAGTGACTTCTGCCTATCATATGCCAAGAGCAATGGAGACTTTCCAAAAAATGGGAACTAATCCCATTTCTGCTCCAACCGATTTTAAAACAAAAAAAACTCTACACCAGAACGAGTTCGGTACAAGGTTCAGTTACAATTTATTAGACTTCTTTCCTGGTTTAGGAAACCTTAAAAACCCTAACTTAGTTTTTCATGAATATCTTGGAATTTTGTTATATAAAACTTTAAGATATGATTAAAAATCAAAAAAAGAAAGGATTTAACCTTATTAGAGATTTTTTCGATGTCAAATCATTACTGCTTAATAATCAGACTATTAAACAAACAATCTTTAAAAATGTTTTTTGGTTAACAATAGCAGAAGGAATAGATAGATTGCTAAAACTGTTTTTAATTATCTATATCGCCCGAATTTTAGGAGCTACCGAATATGGAAAATTTACTTTCGCCTTAGCCTTTATTTCTTTATCCACTATTTTATCTGATTTTGGACTTTCTCCCATTATTACCCGTGAATTTTCTGGAGAAAAAGAAAAAGAGTTTTCATCCCTTCTTTCATTAAAAATTTTTCTAAGCTTGGGGACTTTAATTTTAATTATAATTAGCTCTTTTTTTATAACCCCCGATCCTTTAATCCGAAAAGTAATTTGGATTTTAGCTATTTATGTTTTAATTAATAGTTTCCCTGAGATTGTTTATGCTTTTTTAAGAGCTCGTCAGCGAATGGAATACGAATCTTTAGCAAAAATCTCCCAGGCTTTAGTGGTAACCGGTGCTGGATTTTTTGTTGTTTTAAATTTTCCATCAATTGAAAATTTAAGTTATAGCTATTTATTTACAAGTACAATTGCTTTAATTTTTATTTTAATTTTCTTTCATCTCCGCATTCAACCGTTAAACTTAAGTTTTAATAAAACCATTTGGCAGAAATTTTTTAGACTTTCTTGGCCCCTAGGCTTAACTGCTATTTTCGAAGGGATTCTCGTAAATATAGACTCAACAATGATGGGTTATTTCGGTCAGATTACACAAACCGGCTGGTACAATGCTGCTTATAAAATTGTCAATGTAAGTTTAATTCCGATATTTTTGATTTCTCAAAGCTTTTTTCCAGCCCTAAGTATTGCTTTTAAGGAATCTAAAGAAAAATTTCAAAAAATTTGGAATTATCAGATGGAAACAATGATTTTATTAGCTCTTCCTTTGGTAGTTGGAGGAATAGTTCTCGCCCCTAAAATTATTGATTTCATTTATAATTCGAGCTACACCCCTTCAATTTTAGCTTTCCAGATTCTAATCATAATGGCAGGAGTTATTTTTCTTGGTACTCCTTTTGATTCAGCATTGATTATTTCTAATCAACAAAAAAAACTTTTCTGGGCTACGGTAGTAGCGACGGTGATAAATATAATTTTAAATCTAATTTTAATTCCGAAATTTAGCCTTTATGGAGCAGCTTTTGTCACAATAATTACTTATCTTTTAGGTGTCTTTTTGGTTTTTAAATTCACTACTAAATTTACCTCAATTCAACCTTTTAATTTAAAATTACTTTTGAGTCTTATTGGCGCTGGTCTCTCTAGCACTATAATGTATCTTGTAATAACTCGGCCTGTAATTTACTACCTTAATGTTATTCTTTCTATTTTAATTGGGGCTGGAATTTATTTAATTTGTTTTTTAGGATATAAAAAAATGATGGACAAATTTTTTAGTTATTAAATCGCTTTAGTTATAATTTTTAAAATAAATTTATATGAATAATACTATCGTGACAATAACAATAGACGATGGGTATAAATGTACATTTAATAGTATATTTAAATTTTTAAAAGACCTTTCTATTAAAACCACCTGGTTTTTAGTATCAAAGTCTATAGGAGGGAAATTAGAAAACTCCGATGTTATAGATATAGATGATATTAGAAAATTGTGTAGCATAGGAAGCGAGTTCGGTTCTCACACATTAAATCATCCCTTTTTTATCTTAAGTTTTAATAGTTTTATAAATGTATTCAAAAATAGCGTAAAAGAAATTCTAAAACATAAAACTTATAATCAATATTTAAAGTGGGCTTTATGGTCCAAATTTAAAAAAGAAGCCAAAGAATCAAAGAGTTTTTTAGAGAATGTATTAAACTCAAAAATTAAATCATTTGCTTATCCGTATGGTATATACTCAAAATATTTTATTGGAGTTCTTAAAGATTTGGGATATGCCTCTGCCAGAACCACAGATGATGGATTTAATGAATATAAAAATATAAATCCTTACAGATTAAAAACAAAGGTTATTACAAAAAAAACGACTTTAAATGAAATGAACGAGTGGGTAGATGAGGCATTAAAAAATAATCTTTGGCTGATAGAAACATACCATCTTATTTATGGCGATATTCAACATACCGATTATCTTTGTACGACAATACTAACTCAATTTAAAAAACATATTTTATATATTATTAAAAAAAATATACCAATAATGACCCAAACTGAAGTAATCAAATATTTACAGAAATTTTAGTGAATAAAGTAATTAAATATTGAAAATAACATTTTATTTTGGAAAGGGGGTCGGGCCCCGCCCTCTAAGCATTATGAATCCCGCCCTAAATTAAATCCATTTATCTTTACGAATATTATTACTTAAATCAAATTACATTGGACATAGAGGGCGGGGTAAAGAGCGAGCCCGAAGCGAGGTCAAAGACCGAGCGCCCCGCCAGAACATGTTCTGGCGGGGAGAGGGCGAGCGACTAATTTGGTAATACCACTATGCCATTCCAAAGGGTACCCAAAATTTGTCCAGTTTGCCAAGAAAGGGATAAATTTAAATTTATTCAAGACCACCAAAATAAAGATGGTAGATTTTCTTTATATGAATGTAATTTATGTAAAGTTCAATTTTGGGAACCTTTTAAAAATCCTAATAGCCAGAGATTTGATAAAGGATACCATACATTTGGAAACTTTATTAAACCTAAAATTTACAGAGCCTGCCATAAAAAATTTTTACAATTATCCAAAAATTTTTCTAAAGATATGAAAATCTTAGACCTTGGCTGTGGTACGGGTGAACTCCTTGCTGAGTTCCAAAAAAGAGGTTTTGAGGTATGGGGTGTGGATTTTAGTAAAAATGCTGTTGAAATAGCTAAGAAATACTTTGCCTTAGAAAATATTTATTTAATGTCTTTTAATAAATTTTTTAAAAAAAATGACCTACCTCAATTTGATATCATTACTTTTTTTGATGTCATTGAGTATTTAGATGACCCTTTAGAATCTATTCAAAATGTAAAAAGACTATTAAAGCCCGGCGGCAGAATTGTTTTAAGTACTCCTTCAACCGAAAAGATGTTGGTGAATCTAAATATTTGGGATTTCCCCCCGGGTCACTTAACCAGATGGAACAAAGAAGCTATTTCAAATTTATTTCAAAAAATTAATTTTGAAATTTCATATATTGAATATGTGAAACAATTCCCCTTATCAAAATTAATTACTACAAGATTTAGATTAGGATTAGTAAGTAAAACTGAAAATATTTTCAGGAAATATCATAAGCTCTCAATTTTTATAAAAGTTATTCATTTTTTGGCTTATCTTAAAGATTACATTATTAGTACTATTTTAGTTGGTCTCTTATGGATTATTGATAAGATGATAAAATGTAATCTCGATGGTGAGATGTTAATTGAATTAATATTAAGACAACCAAAAAACCAATGAAAAAACAATCCTTGGTCTCAGTAATTATCCCTACATATAATAGAGAAAAATGCATAAGAAGGGCAATTGAAAGTGTTCTCGATCAAACCTATCAAAATGTAGAATTAATTGTAGT
>Ga0315312_1000730_pt1 | contig 32371 bp, 28 predicted proteins | sample TDP7_MG_FD_203629 | JGI IMG/M metagenome (GOLD analysis project Ga0315312, IMG submission 203629) | Freshwater sediment microbial communities from Lake Towuti, South Sulawesi, Indonesia - TDP7 | ecosystem: Environmental > Aquatic > Freshwater > Lake > Sediment | place: Indonesia: South Sulawesi... | reverse complement strand
GTTGCGCCAGGCAATTGATGATTTTATTTCCACCCATAACGAAAAGGCAGCCCCTTTTGAATGGACAAAGCGTTATGTCAGATCAGTTCATCCTAAAAATAAGTACGCTTATTTATATAAGTAGATAGTAGTATATAATTTTTGAAGTTGACATATAAACAAATTTTAGTTATCTTCCGTAACCAGTTAATAAAAGAACAAGTCCTTATCACTTAGCATTGACATCAAACATATCGGCTGGGGAAATCCATTGCAGGAATATCTATAATTGCCGGTTCAACACTCTCGCTCGGAGGATCCAAGGTCCCTATAATGCGGGCCGACGAACCGGTGGCGATAACCATTACGGCGCTGTATTGGAGTTGTTTGGCGGCGCCTAATTTCAACAAATCACACTCAAAGGAGGAAAGCCATGTTAAAAACAAGATCAGGTTATGTTTTTTCAGTATTGGTTGTGGCGCTTGTCGCCGTCTTCGCTTTTTCGGCGATCAACTCGGCCAACGCGCAACAGCGCAAGCCGATGCGGTTGGCGACCTCTGCGGTCGGCACGTACGGCTATGGGGTCGCCGCCTTGTTGGCCAAGGTCATCGAGGAGGCACTTGGCGGCGAATACACTGTAACCGTTCACCCGTACACCTCTCCCACCGTTGCCATGAAGGCGGTGATGAATGGGGAGGGGGAGATTGCATACACGGCAGACATCGGCATGACCGAGTTCCATCAGCGCGTCGCAGCATTCAAGGACTACAAGCCCAAGATGCCGGAGCTCGTGCACACCTGGTATTCCTTTCCGATGGAGTCGATGATGGCTGTCGCGGCGAAGCATGCCGATAAGTTCAAATGCTGGCGCGACTTCAGCGGAAAACCAGTCTTCTACACCAACGCCGGCTTCATGAACTGGCTGAACTGGGTGCGCATCTACAAGGCGCTCGGCTACGACTTCAAGCACGTCCAGATCGACCTCAAGTCGAACGCCGACGCGTTGGAGTCCGGCTCCATAGTGGGGTCGGGCGTATACACCACCGCTGGCCGCTCGCTCCCCGCCTACTGGAAAGAAACCGAGATCCGCATAGACATCCGGGTCGTGAACCCCTGCCCGGACGAGGTCGCGAAGCTCAAGGCAGCCGGGCTCTCAGTCATCGAGGTCGATGCGAAGGCCGCTTTCAGCAAGAGCGTCGGCCCGTCCACGTTAATGGGCGTGGGTATCCTGTTTGGCCACAACGTGGGAACGAACATTTCGGAGGACGTCGTCTACAAGATGGTCACCGCATTCTACAAGAACAAGGACGATCTCGCGAAGGGCGACCCGGGATTCACGCCATTGGCGAAGGACTTCGTCGGCATGCAGGTGTCGGGAATCAACGCCAATCCGGACATTCCGGTGCATCCAGGCCTGGTCAAGTTCCTGAAGGAGCACAAGGCCTGGAACCCAAAGTGGAAGGTCGCGGCAAGCAAGTAAGCACATAAACGATACATTCGGGCAGCAGTCGGAGCCACCGCGGCGCGGGCCGCACAAAGGGGGATCTATGCTGACTCACCGGATCAGAAGTCACGTCAATATCGGTAACCTCATATTCGCGGTCTCGGCGGTCTTCTCCATCTGGCTGGTCTATTACTTCTACACGGGTCTCGGCGGCGCGCTGTTGCTTGCCGCTCGCTTGATCCCGTTCGCCCTGGCCCTGCAAGTCCTGTTTCACTACCGACAGGGCTATCTGTACAAGCGGCTGCCTCCGGCGGTCAACCATGTCCTCGTCGCGTTCTACATCGGGATCGCCGCCTATGCGTTCGTGTACTTCCTATTCGAATACGATAGGATCGCGATCTACAGCCAGGGCACGTACACGACACAAGATTTCATCGTCGGCCTGCTGATGTTCCTGCTGGTGATGGAGCTGACGCGTCTCGATCATCCGATCCTGTTCTGGACCAATGTCGTGATGGTCGTCTATACCCTCTACGGCTACCTGTTTCCGCGTTGGCTCGACTTTTTCTGGCATCCGGGGACGACCTTCTATCGCGTGGTCACGTGCTCCACGGTCGAATTTTCAACCGGCATTTACGGCCTCTACGGCCAGCTCGCACTCACGTTGATTGCTGCCTTCCTGCTGCTGGCTGGCGTCGCCAACGGCTTCAACGCGCAAGACGCGATGATCAAAGTCGTGCGGCTGCTCACCGGGTCCAGGCGGTTGATCCCGCAGACCTCGGTGCTGGGGTCGAGCGCGATCGGACTGATCAGCGGCAGCGGATCGGCCAGCGCCGCTGTGGTCGGCACCATCACCATTCCATTGATGATTCGCTACGGTTTACCGCGGGTCGTCGCCGCAGCGGTCGAGACCTCGGCATCGATGGGCTCGCTGATCGACCCCCCGATGATGGGAGCGGCCGCGTTTATTATGGCGGAATTCCTCGGCGTCCCCTACTGGGACGTCGTGCTGCGCGGCTTCGGGTTCTCCTTCATCTACTACATTTCGATTGGCATGGCGATCTATCTCTTTTCCGTGCGCCTGTTGCCGCGCGACCCGATCGACAAACCACAGGTGCCTCTCTACCAGAAGGTGACGACCAGCATTTTCTTTGGCTCCGTGGCCTATCTCGTGGTTCTGATGGGGTTCCTCGGCAAAGGCGAACTGCTCGCAGCGGTCAAAACCGCGACCTGGATGTTCGTGGTACTGGTCGTGGTTTTCCTCTATTTCAAATACGTGCGCAAGGACCCCTTCCTCGCGGGCGAGACGCTGTTCGCCAGTATCCGGCGTGGGTTCGAAACGCATGCCGAGATGACCTCCTACCTTACGGAACTGCTCGCCACGCTCGGCATCATGATCGGCTTGTTCACGATCACGGGCTTCATCCTCCGGATGGGAGCGATGATGCTCGAAGTCGGCACCTGGAACATCGTTGCGATGATCCTGCTGGCATGGGTTTTTGGCTGGTTTCTTGGCACCGGCCTGCCACCGACCGCAACTTACATCATTGGCGCAGTGATCATCGTGCCGCCGATGACGAAACTCGGAATTAATCCGTGGGTTGCCCACTTCTTTGTCTTCTTTTTGTCGGTCTGGGGCGAGCTCTCGCCGCCGACGTCGCTCGCTGCCGCGGTCTGCTCTCGCATTGCGAACGCATCGTTCATGCAAACCATGTGGGAGGCGCTGAAAATCTGCCTGCCGATCACGATCATAACGTTTGCACTCTTCACCCGCTCGGATCTGGTCGTGAAACCCGGCTGGCGGCAGATTGGCGACATCCTGCTGACGACTACAGGCACCTGCGGGTTCGCTTTCGCGATGTTCGGGCATTGTTTCAGGAATTTGTGGGGGAATATCCTGGCGCGCATTCTATTTGCGCTGGTCTCCTCCGTCACGTTGTTCCATCCAAACGACAATCTGGTCTGGGCGACCGGTGCAATTACTCTCCTTACTCTGATCTGGGCCATCAGGCGCCACAACTTGATTGCTCCGCGGAAAATGGCACCCGTGCCAGAAACTGAAGAGGGTGCACCGCCGCGGCCGGAGGACCTCACCCGCGTGGTCAGCGAGGCGCGACGCGACATCGGCTGACGAAGCGGGTGAAGATCGCCCCGCCGAAGGAAGAGTTGCAACCAGCGGAATAACTGATGGAATGTTCTTGCCTCAGAGCACTGTTGTTCTTCCTCGTTGAGGCGTTCAGAGCGACAATGATGCTCTCCGGAGCAATGCCGAAATCGGCGCCCACTTTCAATGTCTCTCATGCCACAGGCAGGTTGGCCGATCCCGATGAATCCGACCGTGTATTTACGTCTGGCGGTTGTCATTTGCCGTTTTCGATCTCTGCAAAGACCTCTTTGGCGACACGCATCGCGTCGAACGCTGCGGGAATGCCGCAATAGATGGCGCTCTGCATAAAGACTTCCATCAACTCCTCCTTGGTCACACCGTTATTCAGCGCCCCGCGCACATGCAGCCTGATTTCGTGAGGGCGGTTCAGGGCTGTAAGCATGGCGAGGTTGAGGAAGCTTCGGGTCCTTCGGTCGAGACCTGGCCGGGTCCAGATTTCGCCCCAGCAGTATTCGGTGACCAGTTCCTGCATCGGACGGGTAAAGTCATCGGCCGAACGAAGCGAATTGTCGACGTGTTCAGATCCCAAAACGGCCCTTCTGACGGCTAATCCTTCTTCATAACGTTTCTTGTCCATCGTTCCCATACCTCTCTTTATTGTTCTTGCGGTGAACAGGTTTCAAATGTCCCTCTCGCTTTTTTAGGCCCCTTCTTATATGTACTTCCACTCGGGAGCGCTTTCATCTACCGGCTTACGCCCGTAGTCCTCAGCGCCCCATCTTAATAGCGTAAAGAACAGATATGGTTATATAAAAAATAAATTTGAAAACGTCAACTCATTTGTTCTTTGGGTCAGTCCTTTTATATGGATCAGAAAAAGGATGGCAGGGCTAAGCACCAAAAATCAAATTTCTTGGTTTTACAGTTGTAAAGGATGACGAGGAATAGTTTCTTTAAAAAATTTTATAAATCTCAAATAATATTGCAAAAATGGAAAAACTTTGAGGTTAAGAAATCATGGAAGATTCAAAATCGAAGTGGATTGCAACTGATTGCACTATTTGCTACCACAGTTGTGGGATGAATGTTTTGGTTGAAGAGGGTCGGATCACAAAGGTGGAGGGACTTAAGGATCATCCTTTGAATAAGGGGCGACTCTGTCCCAAAGGAGCGAAAGTCATAGAATTCGTCTACCATCCCGACCGTCTCAAATATCCCTTAAAGAAAGTGGACGGCAAATGGAAGAGGATCACCTGGGACATTGCCCTGATAGAAATCGCCGATAAGCTGCAAAGTTTGAAGAGGGAATTTGGGCCAGAGATACTGAGCATCTTCAGCTGAAAAAGTGGTCAAACTTGAAATGAAACCAACGGGTTTGAGTTACAGAGAATTAAAAGAAGAAAAGGTAGCAGGTGCTTACTACATGGAAAAGCAGTACGGAATGGAGGGATATGAAGAGAAAGGTTTTTCCACGCCATCAAGAAAGATAGAGATCTAATCTGGAACTTTCAAGAGAGAAGGTTTTGATCCGCTTCCAAGCTATCGAGAACCGGATCAGAGTCCTTTTGGAGACCCCCAATTATTTCAGAAGTATCCTCTTATTCTTACAACGGGTGCTCGAATTCTTTACTATACTCATACTCAACATCGAAATATCGAAGGTCTCAAGAAGAAGAGTCCAGAACCATTTGCAGAGATCAACCCCAAAACAGCAGGGCGATATGGAATCAAGAATGGAGATGCTATTATCGTCGAATCGAAGCGTGGACAAATCAAGGTGAAAGCCCTTGTCACGGATGATCTCCTGGAAGGAGTGGTGAGCATACCGCACGGTTGGCCAGGGGAGGCCAATGTAAACCTTCTGACAGATGTCCACTGTCGGGAGCCGATTATGGGCTATCCCCAGATGAAATCGCAGCTCTGTTCGATTCGAAGGGCATAATCCCCCCTTTACAAAAGGGGGAAAATATTACCCCTCCCTTTTCTAAAGGGAGGTGGGGAGGGATTAGGGGTTCCACCTCTCTTTTTACGCAAGGCTTCTAAAACCTTTTCCGGAGTCACCGGAAGGCTCTTGAATCTTACTCTAATCGCATCATAAATCGCATTGATGATGGCAGGCGCAGGAGCTAACTGTGTTCCCTCGCCCGATTCTTTTGCGCCGAATGGACCCTCAGGATCATTAGTTTCAACCTCCACGGAAGTAATCGATGGTGTTTCCATGGCAGTCGGGATGCCATAGTCTAAGAAAGAGGGGTTTAGAACCTGACCCTTCTCAGTGACCACCTCTTCATAAAGGGCCTGGCCCATTCCTCCAACGACTGATCCTTCCAACTGGCCCTCCACAAGCATAGGATTGATGGCCTTTCCGCAATCATGAGCGGCCACCATTTTTAATACTTTCACCCTTCCAGTATGAGTATCCACCTCCACTTCGGCGGCCTGAGTCATGAATGAGTAGGCAGGAGAGAAATTTCCATCCTCTTTGAGAAGGGTTGTCGGTTCTTTGGCAGGAGGTTGATAGGAACCTCGACCGATGATAGGCATGGGACGATCAGAATATTGATAAACTTTAATCGCCTCCTGAAAGCTCATGCCTTTCTCAGGGTTATCTTTCAAATGGATGTGACGGTCCTTCACTTCAAGGTCTTTGACACCTACCTCCATCTTCTCTGCAACGGCTTCGAAGAGCTTCTCTTTAGCTACTTGAGCGGCCATTCTTGCAGCATTACCTGCTCTCAGGGTGACACCGCTCCCAAACGTTCCTGGATCGAGAGGAGTGATCTCTGTGTCTGCAGCGGTGATTCGAATATCGGCTAACGGCACGCCCAACTCCTCAGCGACAATCTGGGAGATGACCGTCTCAGCGCCCTGGCCGATATCTGCTGCACCGGTGAGAAGGGTGATCGAACCATCCCGTTCAATCTTTACAATGGCACCCGAGGAGATGTGGCTCATATTGCTCACGCCACTTGGAAAACTTGCACCAGCCAGGCCCACACCCCTACCAAAGGGAAGTTTCCCTCTCTTCTCCTTCCAGCCGATCTCCTCTGCCGCTTTCTGTAAAGTTTCGCTGAATCCGCAACTCTGAACTAACAACTTGCCAGGATGGGGTTCTCCTGCGTGAAAGGCATTTCTGAGTCGGAGCTCCAGTGGATCGATCTCCATCTTCTCAGCGATGATATCGAGTTGGGCCTCTACGGCAAATCGAACTTGGGGGATCCCATGACCTCTCATTGCGCCTCCGACAGGCTTATTGGTGTAGACATGGTAGCCTTCAAAAAGAAGATTTTCGAGGCGGTAGGGAAGCATGATGAAGTAACAAGCCAAGGTGATCATCAGGGGAGCAGTGCTATTGTAAGCACCTCCATCTGCGATCACTTTAAAGTGTTGCGCCAAAATGGTTCCATCTTTCTTCATGCCGGTCTTGAGTTGAATATGCATCGGGTGTCGCTGTCTCGTTGAGGTGAAGACCTCTTCCCGCTCATAAACGAATTTGACTGGCTTCTTCGTTTTCATGGCAAAGAAGGCTGCACAGAAGTCCTTCGCATAGAGGTCGATCTTTTGACCAAATCCTCCTCCCACTTTTGGCTTGATGACCCGGACCTTGCTTTCAGGAATGTCGAGTGTGGTGGCAAGATTCCTTCGGAGAAAAAAGGGGATCTGGGTTGAAGACCAAAGCGTTACTCTTCCAGAGTGGTCCACCATGGCCAAAGCAGCCTGAGGTTCGAGGGGACAGTGATTGACAGCCTGTGTTTCAAACGTATCTTCAAAGATATAGTCTGATGCGTTGAACGCCTTCTCCACATTTCCAAATTCCTTTCGAATGGTGGCGCTCACATTGTTCGGAACCTCATCGTGGATGATCGGGGCTCCGGGTTTCATAGCCTCAAAAGGGTCAAAGACTGCTGGAAGCTCTTCATAGTCGACTCGAATTCTTGAGATGGCTTCCTCTGCTGCATCGAGAGAGGTGGCCACAACAGCTGCCACCTCATCTCCGATGTATCGAACCTTGTCGATGGCCAGGGCATACTCATCTTTGGCCATGGGAACAATTCCATATTTTTTCTTTGGGATATCTCTACCACTGATTGCACCCTTGGCTCCAATGACTTTCTCTGCTCCCGAGAGATCGACATGAAGAATCTTGGCATGGGGCAAAGGGCTTCTCAGAATTTTTCCATATAGCAACCCTGGGAGAGAAAGGTCGTCTGTGAATTGGGCCCTGCCCGTGGCCTTATCCAGTGCATCGAGCATCGGTTCTCTCTTACCAACGACATTGAGTCTCTCCATGAAAATCTCCTTTTAAAAGAAGGGTCCAAGGATTCGAGGGTTCAAGAGTTATTGCCAAATTTTCTAATTTTTAAATCATTTCGCTAGAACCCTGGGACCCTTGGCCCCTGGAACCCTATTGATTTTTACCTACTGATAAAATAGCTTCCACGATCTTCACATAGCCTGTGCAACGGCAGAGGTTCCCAGAAATTGCCTTCTTCACCTCTTCTTCTGAAGGATGGGGATATTCATCGAGATGGGCTTTGGCAGTCAGAATCATTCCAGGTGTGCAGAATCCGCACTGAATGGCCCCTTTTTCGACAAAAGACTTCTGAAGTGGGTGAAGTTCTCCATCTTGAGTGAGACCTTCAATGGTGATGATCTTCTTCCCCTGAACATCGACAGCTAAGGTGAGACAGGAGAGATAAGGCTTTCCGTCAATGAGAACGGTGCATGCTCCACAGGTCCCCAAGTCACAGCCCCGTTTCGTTCCTGTCAACCCCAGGTCCTCCCTCAAAACCTCAAGGAGGGTTCTGTGAACTTCAGTGAGGACTTCATAGGTCTCGCCATTGACATGGAGTTTAAGGATACGTTTCATGATGACTACCTTCCACTCAATTTGTTCTCAATCTATTAGTCATGCTGAACCCTGAAAGTGTCATTCTGAACTTGGTTCAGAATCTCTTCAGGGCAGGCTTGTTTCAGCATCCGGTCTGATTAGACCCTGAACCAAGTTCAGGGTGACATAAATTGGAGTAGCGCCTTCCTCAGCAACACTCCCGCCATCCTCCTTTTATAGGCAGGAGAATGGATGGAGGTCCGCATTGGGGAGATCTCCTTGACCGCCTGGGTTACAATCCTTTCGATCATTCGATCGTCAAGAGACCCATCCTTCAGCATTCTTTCTGCCTCAAAAGCCTCTACAGGTCCTGGACCAACTGTGCTGAAGATGATCTTGGCCTTTTTGATTTGCTCATTCGTCCCTTTTTCAATATTGAGGGCCAAGGATATAACCGGAAATTCAAGGGAGTCCCTCAGCCTCCATTTCAAAGAAAGGGTTATTCCAGAGGGAGAAGGAACGATGATTTCCTTTAAAATTTCTCCTTTCCGTAAAGAGAGAGGTTTTTTCCCATTTTGGGTATAAAGCCTTTTTAAAGGAAGAGATCTTTCTCCGTCAGTGCTCTGTACCTTAATTTGAGAGTTTAGGGCAATAAGCACAGGGACCATATCGCCGCAATAAGTCGAATGGCATTCCGCAGGCTTTTTAATCACGTAACAAATCTTACCTCCCGCCTTGAAACACGGAGCTCTTGCACTCCTCCAAAAAGCCGATTGGTTATAGAATCGGCAGCGATTTCCCTGGCAGAGATTTCCACCTATCGTGCCCATCACTTGATGAGCATAAGCTCCTACCTCTTTGGCTGCCTGGCAAAGAGCAGGGTATCTTTCCTGGATCACTGGAGATAAAGAAAGATCGTGGAGAGTGGTCAGGGCTCCAATCCTCAGGCCGGCCTTGCCATTCGAAATATAGGACAATTTGGGGATTGTTTTCAGGTTGACAACCCTTTTGGGTTGAATCACCCTGTGTTTCATATTGACGAGAAGATCTGTTCCTCCTGCAAGAAGAACTGTTCCCTCAGGATCTTTGGCAAGTGCTTTTGTTGCCTCTTTGAGAGTTTTTGGTTCTATATATTCAAATTTCGGAAGACGCATTCTTTAGCTCCTTTGCCTAAATGAACAGAGTCGGGGAACCACTTTGCGCCTGCCTGCCGCAGGCAGGGGGGAACGCACCCTACAATGATAATCATACGAATGATATGGAATAATAATGAAGACATTATCTCTTTGTCAAGGAGAGGAAAGAAAGGCAAATCGAGGGATGCTGAACCGAGTTCAGCATGACCACAAGGGGTAATTCGATTTGTCACCCTGAATTTATTTCAGGGTCTGGTTTAGAAATTAAATGGGTCGATTTATCTTACCGTGTATTTCACAACATCATCGAGGCTGAACCCTTGGCCCTGAACCACTTTTCCAATGGCTGCGTCCACACCGAATAGTTCGCTCACTCTGATGGCTCCTTTCAATTGGCCTGTGGTCCATCCCAAGGAGAATTTCGTGGTTGGGTGGATGATTTCCTTTCCAGGTTCAAAGATCTCTAAGATGTCTCCAATCCGAACACCGGATAACTTGCCTGCGTTGATGTAAACCTGATCACCTTCAATCCTGGCAATTGTAGTTGCCCAATCCAAGAGATCGATTTGGCGAAGAAATCCCTCTAAGACTTCATCCAAACTGAAATCAATTGCTTTGACAACAGCTTTGCTTCGACTATATTCCCCACTCTCTTTGGTTCCGAAGATAGGGCTTCTCCCTATAAAGGATTTCAATAAATTTCCGGTAGAGGCATCAATGAGGCGGATTTCGACCTTTGCTGTGGCAAAGGCGACCTCCTCTTCTGAAGTTTCGGACGCCTTAGAAGAGAGGATGCTGACATCTGTGACTGTTCCCAAAACAAATGCCTGGATTCCTAAAGATTGGTAAGCACGCTTCGTCACCGTAGGATCTGTCAGACTTTCGAATTTGAAACCTTCCCGATTGAACATCTCCGAGATGACTGTTCTATTCAAGGTTATCACGCGCTGAGTAGCCTCCAGTTTATCGGATAGCCTTTTGGCCACTGACTCTCCGATCTTTTCATCTTTGTAAGTGGTCTTGTTCTCAAATTCTAAGATGACGACCTTTCTCTTAAAGCCCAACTGGGAGAAAGGGAGGGGAGGGCTGTAAAAGGGCCTGGATGGAATTGAAGCGACTTTTGTTTCGGGTTCCTTCTTTGGGGCGGTGGGCTGGACAGAAGGCTTTTTAGAGGGAGGAGCTTCCGGCTTTGGAGGATTGACACCCTTTATCTCCTCCATACCCTCGACGGTCACCGTCTTTCCCTCAGGGAGTTTATCTACCTTCCCTTCTTTCTTCTTTCCAATCAGTGGGAGATTTGAACAAGAGGATAGGAGGAGGAGAAGGGCAATAAAAAAAACGAAACCGGGTAAGAAATGTTTTCCAGTTCGAGTCACGGATTTCTTCTCTCTTTATGGTGTTATTGATTGCGATAGCGATAGGAATATATTACCAATTTCTATTGAGATGTCAAGCCCTGCACCCAATGTGGTTCAGAGGGTTCAGGATAAAAAAGGCGGCCCTTCGTCTGTGCTCAGGGCCGCCTTTTTGCAACAGATTCCGCTTAGAAGGTGTACATGAGTTGAGAAATAATTGACCAAGGAGTCTTCGGTTTGTCGTTTCTTCGTGCAGCAGAATCCCAATACTCCAGTCCATCGCCCACTGTCATGAAACCAGCGGCGATGGTGTATTTGAGATTCTTATAAATCTCAAACTCATTGATCAGGTCAAACTCCCAACCGATCGTTTTATCATTCCTGAGAGTAGTTCCATCAGCTTTTCTGGCAGTACCAACGGTGTTGCCGTTCTTGGTGGTGTCGCCAATGTAGAGCCCCTGGAGAGTAACCTTGTACCAGGGGGTGGCCTTATAGCTGGAATAGAGTTTTGCCATCCACGTCCCACCAATGGTACCTCTGGAAACACTGGTGTAATTGCCAGCGATTCCAATACCGGTGGAGGTTTGGTCAAGCCCAGTGCCGTAGAAAACGTGACCTTCGGTAAAGACCGCAAATGCCTCTGAAGCAGGTGGCATCACGTAGCTACTAACTTTTGTGGAAGCCGCCCCAGTGGAAGTGAGACTTCCTGGAAGCCCAGTGCTTGAAGTCTTGCGGGCATCAGCACCTGTTGCGTACATGCAGACCATGCCAAAGTTGAATTTTTCCCAGGGGTAATCGATCTTGAATCGGGTGGCCCAGCCACGATAATCAACGTCTCTAACTCCTGCTGTCCTGCTCTCAACCTTTCCGGTATCATGGATAAGATCAAAGTTGAGGCTTACAGGCCCTGCTTTGCCATCCAGATATGCTCCTATCCACCAGAAATCTGCTCTGTTGGTAGGTGTCACATCAGCCAATGGATAAGTGTTCATATTGTAGTAAAGGCCGTAGCCACCGAGAGTGAACGTATCAACTTTACCGAAGACATGGAGACCATAAACATCTGCATCGTCTGATGCGTAATCCTTATTCTCCAAAGCTTTGAACCATAGTGGAGCAATGGTTACGGGGTCAGCTTTGATACCACCGGTAATTCCCATACCATCCGTTAAAACAAACATGTTCGGTCGGATGTTAAGAGGTTGAAGACCAACCCTCATCGTCATTGGCGCCTCGATTCCGAAATAAGGAAGGCCGAAGTCGACAAAAACATTCTTGATCTCGAGACCGGCACGGTCACCAGCAAAGTAACCGATTTTGTTCCGGCCATCACCCGTCTCGCCCCATCGGGTGGAGTCCATCTCAAAGAAAATGGTTCCACTCAAATTCTTCTCCATCACAGCATCGAATTTGAGCCTGGCACGGGTCCTCATCCAGGCATTGGTCTCATCATACGCAGCCCCTCCGGGTAGATAAGTGGATGAGACAGTTTGGTAAAGACCAGCAGCCGCGTTACCGGTCGTCATATTTCTGCCCCAATCGTTTCCTGATTCAATAAAACCTGACGCCTTAAATTCCAGTTTTTGAGCATAGACCGTGGCAGTGAAAGCCATAATCAGTAACCCAAATAGACTTACGACAGCTAACTTTTTCATCTCTTTTCCTCCTCAAAATAGTTTCGTGATTGGTGAATCGTGTTTCGTGATGTTTAAACCCACTAACAAAATTCACTACCACTTGCCTAAAACCAGCCTCATTTAAACCTAAATCCTCACCTCCTTTCTTTTGTGAAATTCCTGCCTACCGCAGGCAGGTGTGAAGAAAAAATAGAAGGAAATTAAAATTTTTTAAACCTATACCATCCCTAAAGAAAGATGTCAAGCATTTTTTTCGTGTCTTTTTTTTCGTGTCCGTGACCGTGATTCGTGTCCGTGTTTGAAGTCATTCCAAAGATTTGGCCAGTTTGGTCAGCATCTGACTGACACGCTCATATTCGGGTAATAGTATTGAATACTTATCCTCAGAAATATATTTTAAATCTTTGACCAACAACAATTGATATTTAATTTCTCCTGCAGACCCTTTAGCAATTCCGACGAATTGCCGGTATTCCTTTGAACCTAAACGGTGTGCTCCCTCCATCAAATTCATTGGGATAGAATAAGCTGCTCTCCTCATTTGGGAAATGAGTCCAAATTTTTCTTCCTCAGGAAAGGCCTTTGTAATTTCAAAAATTTCCAACGCCAATGAATGAGATAATTTGAATACATCTAAATCTTCAACTTTTTTCATTATTACTCCTTTTCTATCGGACACGCGACACGGTCACGGACACGGTTTTAGAAGAGTTTGAAGAACAGAATATTGCTTCTTGACTTCCGGGATAGGTGTCCTGAAAATTCTTCTTCAGGGGCGACAGCAGCGACGACAAGCTCTTCGTTCCCGTCGTTGTCCACATCCCTAATTTGATAATCGGCAATATAGCCTCTGATTTCCCTTGTTTTCCAGTTCGTGGTCAGACTATCCCCTTCCCAGATAAGGTTATGGATTTCTCCTTTTTCGTAAATCCTCACCCTTTCGAAAAAGGTTCCGGTCGAGAATTCATTCTTGTTGACGATCACTTCAGAGATTCCATCCCCATCGAGATCTCTGATGAGAATTCTTCCGGGGATGTATACTCTCCATGGCGGTGCCTCGTAAGGCCTAAAAGTGATGTCCTTTTTCTTTAAGGTATCGTAATAGATGCTCGTCCCGCCAAATTTCTCTCTGCTCCTCCATAGAGTCCTTCCCTCTTGGGATAGGATGCTCAAATGCTCAAATCTGTCAAAGGTGATGATATCAGGCTTTCCCTCTCCGCGAATGTCGGCCATGGTGAGGCCAAAAATTTTTGTCTCTTTTGGAAAGTCCATCTTGGGGCCTTTCTCAAAGGATTTCTTTTTCCAAATGAATTTGTAGATCGAACCCACAAATAGGCCTTCGGACCCCATCTTCTGGCCCATCAATATAGGCCCTTCTTTCGGATGATCCAACACTCGAAAATACCAGCCCGCCTTTTCAGTGATCTTTCTGAATTTCCCCTCTTCGAACTCCAAAATGAATGATCGGAGGTCATCCTCCACAACAGAAGTAACGATGATTTCGGCATACCCGTTTCGATTCACATCGGCGACGTCGAGGGTCAGGAAGTTGTGTTCATATCCAGCCTCGATTTTTTGAAATAGATTCATTTTTTCGCCATCGTACTTAAAAATATAGAGATTGTGGTTATCCATAATCACCACTTCATTCTTCTTGTCTCCATCGACATCACCAATGTCAAGACCTTTGATTTCAAAGTTGAAAGTCTGACTCTTCTTATATCCTATTCCTTCTGGGTCAAGCCTCCCAATTTCCCTTTTCGGCCGAACGATATAAGGATGTTTTGGCTCGGTTGGCGGGCTGACCATTGCACGACGACCCAGGATCTTAAACCCGATTTCCTGAGCAAAATCGCCGATCTTCACCATCACATCGTCAATCCCTTTGTGCTGTGTAAAAGCACTTAGAGGGGGTTTCTCTTCTGTGATACTAATCAGTCGGGCATCGAGACTGATATAGTCGCCGATCTTGGTCAGGCTTCCGAGGACGATATAGTCCGCTCCTGCTCTCATCCCGATCCTTGTGGCTGCTGTCTCATCGAGACGCATGGGTCTCTCTTCGTAAAGGGCCCGCTCCACCATGGATCGTTCGACGACCACGATTCTTCCCTCCGCAGTGATTCGGGATAAAAGAATGTCGTAGATGCCCTCACGTAAATAATCCAAGTTCTCTTGGCTGTGAATCAGAAAAGGGAGGATGGCAACTTTGTAAATTTTTTCAGGGTCTCTTGTTTGGGTAGAGGAGGGGGCAGGGAAGACGAGAACAAGGGTCAAGATCAAAGCCAACGATATTAATCTAAATTTCATGGGAATTCCTTTCGTGAAAATAATTTTCAAATCCCCCCCATCCCCCCTTTGCTAAGAGACTGTGTCGTAATTACTATTCTGTCACCCTGAATTTATTTCAGGGTCTCGTAACTCTTTGATTTTGTTAGATGCTGAAACAAGTTCAGCATGACATTTTTGACCATTCCACCTATTGTGACACAGTCTGTAAAGGGGGGTGAGGGGGTCAAAGGAGCCCTAGATTTTTCAAGATTTCTTTCATCTCCGGGTTTTTAATTGCAAATTCCTTCAGCGCCCTTTCCAGTTTCTCTTCTCTCTCTTCAATATCCCTGGTTCTTCGTACGGCTGGAGCAAGGGCTGTTCTTCTATCCCAAATTACAAAACCCACAAGGGCGAACATTCCAGCAAGAATAACGTATAAAAGATTAGCGATATCATCGATTCTCTTGCTCAATTTATTATCTAAGTCATCGACCCTTTTGTTCAGTCCTTTGTCCAATCCACTTACTCGCTCATCAAGCCTGGCAAGCCGCTCCTTTATTTCTTGAATGTCTTTCTGAGTCTGAGCAAAGATAGAACTGGAAGTTAAAAAAACGAACAGTACCACGCCAAAAAGACAGACCAGAATTTTAGTGGTATACATTTTTTCTCCTTTAGCCGTATCTTTAAAGATATAATCCTTTATTTGGAAGGATTTGTCAAATGGGATTAACCTACCTTAAATACCATGGCTGCTCCCGTATCACCGGCAGCACAGCCAGCCCATAGACCATAACCTCCACCCAGCATGACAATCTCTTCGATCAACTCAGCGATGAGTCTTCCCGCAGTCGGGCCCTGGGGATGACCATAGATCATTGAATTTCCATAATTGTTCATCCAATTCACATCTATCCCCATCATTCGACTCATATAGATATCATTCACCACAAAGGGGCTGTGAGTCTTTACAGCCTTGAGATCCTTGACAGTGACTCCTGCATCTCGAAGTGCCATCTCTGCAGCAGGAACAGGAGCTTCCGCCATATACCCTTTCTTGGCTCTTGCAAAGCCGTAGGAGAGAATTTGAATCTCCACCTTTGGATCTGCACTCAGCTCTTTTGCTTTCTCCCGGGTGGTGACCATAAATCCGCAGTTTCCATCTGCTGGATGGGTCTGCGACCCATAACTGTGGACGCCTCCGGGCTCGACCGGAGCAAGTTTGGCAAGACCTTCGGGTGTAGTGGGTGTTATTCCCTCATCTTCTTCAACCAGTTTAGTCTCTTTCTTACTAATCTTAACCTCCACAGGGAACATATACCTTTTTTGAAAAGCTCTATCGTTGGCCAAAGAGTCTAAATATTGCTGATATCTCCTTAAGGTGATAGCATCACACTCTTCCTTCGTGGCTCCAATCATCTTGGCCACATTTTCAGCCGTCTGGATCATTTTAAACCCCGCCCATGGATCCCTGTTGAAATTATCCATCATCCAATTTTCGGATTCTACCTCCCCTCCTGGATTAAGAGGGTTGGGCCAGACGGTATGGGGTCCGTTTGAACAGCGATCTGACATCAAAGCATATCCTGTTTGGTATGCTCCGAGTTCGATATTTTGGGCTGCCAGATAGATACAGGTGCTGGACGTGGTACAGGCTTGATTGACCATGAGAGCGGGTATATCTTTTGCACCTTCTACAACCATGGCCGCTGCCCAGGTATGGCTATAGAAAAGGTGATGTTGAGCTATGGTCACTCCATAATAGAGATAGTCGATTACTGTGGGATCCATTTTTCTTTTTTTAAACCAACGATTGGCTGTGTTCGCTCCCAGAACGATTGAATTCTCATTTGCCATGCTTCCCTGCCAGCGACAGAACGGTGAAGAGTAGTAACCTCTAAATGGAATGTACGCCTTACTCAATCGAGTCATATGATTTCCTCCCTTATTTTTAACGTGTCCGTGTCTTTTAATATTTATACCAACCTCCGCCCGTTTTTCGACCCAATTTTCCGGCTCGAATCATGGACCTCAGGAGGGTAGGAGCAGACCACTTATTTTCCTTATTGAGTTCCTTATAAAGATATTCGATAACGTGGAGGCCAATATCAATCCCTGTGAGATCCATCAGCTCAAAAGGACCCATGGGGTAGTTTAAACCCAACTTCACGGCTTTATCTATGTCCTCAACACTTGCCACCCCTTCTTCAAGCATTCTGATCGCTTCAACAAAATGAGGCATTAACAAACGATTAACAATAAATCCGGGCGTGTCTTTCTTCACTTCCACAGGTTCCTTTCCCATCTTTCTGGTCATCTCCATGACGATGTGTACCGTCTCATCATTCGTATGATAGCCCCTTATGACCTCAACCAATCTCATGAGAGGGGCTGGATTGAAGAAATGCATTCCAGCCACCCTTTCAGGTCGCTTCGTAGCCATCGCTATCTCTGTGATCGACATCGAAGAGGTGTTGGTGGTAAGGACGACCTGGGGTCGTGTTAATTCGTCCAATTCTCTGAAGACATTCTTTTTCAACTCCAGGTCTTCGAAAACTGCTTCAATAACGAAATCCACATCCTTCAAATCTGCCATTCGGGTCGTGCCTCTGATTCTGGAGAGAACCCCTTTCTTTTGGTCTTCGGCCATCTTCCCTTTTTCAACGCTCTTGGAGAGGAATTTTTCAATCGCATTGAGGCCGTTTTGGACAAAGCGGTCTTCGATATCTCTCATAATCACTTGATATCCCGCCTGCGATGCCACTTGTGCAATACCATTTCCCATAGACCCTGCGCCCAGCACTCCAATTACCTTGATCTCCATATACGCTCCCCCTTTCGTGATTGATCCATTCTGATGACACGTTAATTTTTTCACATAAGTTATTACATTAGACCCTCGGTGTCAAATTTTTTTTGGCGAGCTCTGAAAAACGAGTTTACGCTCGCCTGATTACACAGATCTCAAAAAATGATTACACGGATTTTTCCTTATTTCTTATGTGTTTCTAATCTGTGTAATCGTTTAATAATCTGTGGAATCAGAGATTTCTATGTTTTCTTAGAAATCTCCTAAAAAAATCTTGACAAATAAGGGGTGGATCGGGTTAAATCATTACCGTGTCCGTGACTCGTGTCCGATTTTTTTAAGAATACTTTTTTCCCGATGACGGACACGGATGTCGGACACGATGACACGAAAAAAGAGGGAGGTTTCTATGGCAACATCTGTAACAGTGCCTATGGTTGGAAAGATCGTCTCGGTGACAGTAAAGGTAGGAGATCAGGTGGAGGAGAATGATCAGGTCGCAGTGTTGGAAGCGATGAAGATGGAAATGCCTATCGTTGCTCCAACAAGTGGAGTGGTCAAGGAGGTTTGCGTAGCAGCAGGCCAGGAGGTGGAGGCAGAAGCAACCATCGCTATTATCGAATAAAAAGGGTTGGTGATTGTGAATAGCGAAATAGAAATTTGGGCGACTTTACCAGCACCATTGGTATCTCATTTCTAAATTTCATCCTTTTCTCAGACCTTCCAATTGACAAAAGCGTTTTCCGTTGTGTACCATCGAAGGTAAAAAGGTGTCCATGACCGTGAATCGTGACTGTTCATATAACACTTATACGGGCACGGATGTCGGACACGTTGACACGGATGAGAGGCAACGATGAAACGAATTGGTATTATCGCTAAGAAGAATAAGCCCGAGGCAGTGAGCATTACCAGGAATTTGGTGGAGTGGCTTCAGCCCAAGAAGATCGAGGTCTATGTTGAGCAAGAAATGGGAGAACTTTTTGAACCTCAGCTTTCGGGATCTTATTTGAATTCCGTTAGGAGAGAGGATATTCCGAATCATGTGGAGATGATCATTGTCCTTGGAGGAGATGGGACGCTTCTCAGCGTGGCTCGTTTGGTGGGTGATCGTGAGGTTCCCATTCTTGGAGTCAATTTAGGGGGATTGGGTTTTTTGACAGAGATTACGCTGGAAGAACTGTATCGCGTCCTTGAAAAAGTGATCCAGGGAGATTTTATCGCAGATGAAAGGGTCGTCCTCAATGCCGCTGTTCTTCGAAGGGGAGAGAGGATGGCAGAGTTCACCGTCCTCAATGATGCGGTGATCAATAAGGGGGCCTTAGCGAGGATCATCGATCTTGAGACAACCATCAACGGCGAGTACCTGACGACCTTTAAATCGGATGGCCTCATCATTTCAACGCCTACTGGGTCAACGGCCTACAACCTTTCGGCCGGCGGGCCTATCGTTTATCCCTCACTTGATTGCATCATCATCACTCCTATTTGCCCTCATACGCTGACCAATCGGCCGATCATGATTCCTGATGATGTGGAGATTCGCGCCATTCTCAAAACAAAACAGCAAGAGGTCATCCTCACCTTGGATGGTCAGCAAGGATTCTCTTTGGAATATGGGGACGTGGTCGAGGTGAGGAAGGCGGAGAGTCGAATCCTCCTGATTAAATCGCCCTATCGCCATTATTTTGAGGTGTTGAGAGAGAAGTTGAAGTGGGGAGAACGTTAAAAGTTCGGAGTTCGGAGTCTGGAGAATTAAATCTTTTACTCCGAACTATAAACTCCGAACTAAACACTAAGCTCTTCTGACTCCGAACTAAGAACTCTGAACTCATTACTAATTCATTATGCTGCAGGAACTTCGTATTAAAAATTTTGCCATTATCGATGAATTAGACCTGTCCTTTTCGAAAGGCCTCAACATTTTGACCGGTGAGACTGGGGCGGGGAAGTCCATCATCCTTAATGCGGTTCACCTTCTCCTTGGTGACAAAGCGACGGAGGAGTTGATCCGAAGCTCGGAAGAGGAGGCAAGCATAGAGGCTCTTTTCGATATCTCTGGGAATTTCGAGGTTAAGGAGAGGTTTAAGGGGAAGGCCGAGAAGCTTCCTGGCAAAGGAGAGGAAGATTCACTCTTGGTCAGGCGAGTGATCTCACGATCCGGGAGAGGGAGGGCGTCCATCAACGGGAATCTGGCCACACTCGGTATGCTTTCAGGGATAGGAGAAGATCTTCTCAGCATCTACGGACAGCACGAACATCAGTCCCTACAGCGAGTTGAAACACACATCGATATTTTAGACGAATTTGGGGGTTTGCTCAGTCTTCGGCAGGAATTTCAAAACCGTTTTCAACAATTCGTTTCCTTATCTGAAGAGATGAAAAGGATTCGAGAGGAGAAGGAGCGGAGGGCGAGGGAACATGAGCTGATGGCCTTTCAATCGAGGGAGATCGAGACCTCAGGAATTCGGATCGGAGAAGAAGAGGCTTTGAAGGAAGAGAAGCACCTACTCACTCATGCTCAAAAATTAATAGTCTTCGCCAATACCTCCGAAGAGATGCTTTATGGAGAGGAAGGTTCGGCCACCGAGAGGATTCAGTCTGTTCTCAATCAGGGACGAGAGATTGTGACCATTGATCCATCTCTTTCTCAACCGTTAAAGAATCTCGAGACCGCCCTGATCCAAATAGAGGAAGTTGCTTTTGGCCTGAGGGATTACTCGAAACGAGTTGAAATCAATCCAATGAGACTTGAAGAGATTGAAAATAGGTTAGAGGAAATGGATCGGTTGAAAAGGAAATATGGTCCCACTGTGGAAGAGGTTCTTCTCTTTAAGAAAAAGGTCGACGATGCATTGAAATTATTCACTTCCGACGAGGAGAAGCTTTCACAATTGGAGAGTTCGTTGGAGCCCCTCCAAAGAGAGGTCACCGCCCTGGCCACGGGACTCTCCAATGAGAGGAAGCGGGTGGCCTCTGAATTAAAGAGATCTGTGGAAAAGGAATTAAGCTCTTTAGGGATGAAGAAGACCACCTTCGAAGTCCGTATCGAGGATCTGCCTCTTTCTCCAAAAGGAATAGACCGGGTGGAATTTCTCATCTCTCCCAATGTTGGCGAGGAGGTGAAAGCCTTGGCAAAAATTGCCTCCGGAGGCGAGCTTTCACGAATTATGTTGGCCATGAAGAGAATATTGGCAAGGGTCGGTGGAAGGCAGGTTCTCGTCTTTGATGAGGTGGATTCTGGGATTGGAGGAGCCATTGCAGAGGTCGTCGGGAGGAAGTTGAGAGAACTTTCAAAAGATCATCAGGTTATTTGTGTGACCCATCTTCCCCAAATCGCCTGTTTTGCTGACAGCCACTACAGCGTGAGGAAAGAGGTGAGGGGAGGCCGAACGATGACCATAGTGGATCGATTGGAGAAGGAGACCATTTTGAATGAGATTGCCAGGATGTTGGGAGGCGTGAAGGTCACGGAGAAGACGCGTGCCCATGCCAAGGAGATGATAGAAAATGCCAAAAAAACGTGACCGTGTCCGTTTTAAGAATCCCCCACCTTTATCCTCCCCCACTTGCGGGGGGAGGAGAGGAGGGGGGGGCGGACACGAGACACGGTCACGGACACGGAGTAATAAGATGATCCGAAAAGCTAAACTAAAGGATGTGAAGGAAATTCAACGGTTGATCAAACTCTATTCCAATCGAGGGAGTATTCTCCCCCGGTCCCTCAGCGAGCTCTATGACCATCTCCGAGATTTTTTTGTCTTCGTTCGGGACCGTAAGGTCGTGGGCATCTGTGCCCTCCACATATGCTGGGACGATCTGGCAGAGATCCGATCCTTGGCGGTGCAGGAAGAGGACCGGAATAGAGGATTAGGTGCTAAACTGGTGAGGGCCTGTTTGGAGGAGTCGAGGCAATTAGGGGTGAAAAGGATTTTTGCCCTGACCTATCAACCCGAGTTTTTTGAGAAGCTGGGTTTTAAGAAAGTGGATAAGACCGTGCTTCCGCATAAAATCTGGACGGACTGCCTGAAATGTGTCAAATTTCCGGACTGCGACGAAGTAGCCCTATTGAAAGAGTTAGACTAATATAGACGGGTTTAGTAATTCAAAATAACCAAATTCCAAGCACCAATCACCAAATAATGACCAATCACCAATTTCCAATGATCAAATGTTATTTGGTTATTGATTATTGGAATTTATTTGGAATTTGGGATTTGATTATTGGAATTTGAGTTACTTTTCTTCCCCAATTAGAATTCTCAGTACCGTGTTGGCCTGGTGGTGGGCGACGATTCCAACCCTCGGTGCCATCAACCCTACTCCAGGCTGGGCTGCTGTCTTCTGATCCCCTACGATGAACATCTTCGAGGAGAACCGAATTGTTTTGATCTCGTTATTATCTCCGTAGCCTGCCACACCTGAGGCTGCGACAATATACTTGTCTGGCATCTTCTCCGAGAGCGCATTGATCAGCATGGCTTTTTCTTCAGCTCGATCGAAGGCTTCGACCACCGCATCTGCTTCCTTGAAAATTCTTTCTACATTGTTTTGATCCAACTTCTCATTGTAGGCATGAACCTTTATGTCAGGGTTGATCTTAGAGATATTCTCCTGAAGGGCTTCCACCTTAGGCATTCCTATCTGATGAATCAAGTATTGTTGCCTGTTCAAGTTGGATGGTTCCACCACATCGAAATCAACCAAGATTAGCGTCCCCACGCCAGTGCGGGCCAGCGCGATCGCAACCGTAGACCCGAGACCACCCAACCCCGCGATTCCAACGACAGCTGTCTTGACCTTCTGATGGATTCCCGGCGTATGCCTCGCCATCATCAAGGATTCGAATTCTTCAGAAGAAGGGATTTCCCCCTTTTGGATGAAGACAACCTCATCTCCTTCTTTGAGGGAATGATCTGAAGCGACTGGGAACCCATTATAAATGACCACATCGGCATTGGGTTTGAATTGATTTTTGAGTTGAAAAAGGGTGAAGTGCGAAGGGACGGCGAGCTTCTTTTCATTGATCTTAACTTGAATCATGGAAGAGGTCTTTTCTTTCACGATGATCAGATTAATGGATAGGGATCGTATTGTCAATAGCTTAGGTTTTAGTTGACTTTTTTGGGGTCTTGATGTTATGAAAACACATATTTTCTTTTTTTATTCATTAGGTTATCAGCACCATGTCGAAACTGATCAAATCATTTGGAAGACCCACGGTTGCAGAGATCGATCTCAAATCGCTGGAGTTCAATTATCAACAACTTCAGAGAAGAATCCCTAAAGGGGTAAAAGTTCTTGCTGTGGTGAAAGCCGATGCCTACGGCCACGGGGCCGTTCCGATCTCGCTCAAATTGGAGAGGTTGGGTGTGGAGTACCTGGGCGTCGCCATTTCTGATGAAGGCGTGGAGCTTAGAAGAAGGAGGGTGAAAACTCCCATTCTCATCTTAGGGGGAATTTACAAAGAAGATGCGGATCAGGTGCTAAAATACAACCTTACTCCAGTGGTATTCCAGAAAGAATCTTTGAGGCTATTGACGAAAGCAGCAGAGCGATGGCAAAAGAAGGTGAGGGTTCACTTGAAGGTGGATACAGGAATGGGAAGACTGGGCGTCCCCCTTGATCTCTGGCCCAATTTTTTAAGAGAATTAAGAAGATTTCCAAAAATTGAAATAGAAGGCATCCTTTCACACTTCTCCATGACAGATGGTGAGGAGGAGGCTTTTACTGCAAACCAATGGAGGAAATTTCAGCGAGCTGTGGCGATTGCAAAAGAGATGGGGATTTCGTGTAAGTATCTCCATATGGCGAGTAGCGCCATCCTCACGGCTTTCCCTTCTTACTCGGGGAATCTGGTCCGGCCGGGCATCGTGCTTTATGGTTCATACCCTTCTCCGATGTCTAAGAATCTTATCCAACTCAAACCCGTCATGACCCTTAAAACCCATATCCATTTTCTGAAATGGGTTGCCCCTGGGGCAAGGATCAGTTATGGTGGAACATTTGTCACAAAGAGAAAGAGCCTCATTGCAACCCTTCCAATTGGGTATGCGGATGGCTACAGTCGTCACCTTTCCAATCAGGGAGAGGTATTGGTTCGTGGAAAGCGAGCACCTGTTGTGGGAAAGGTATGTATGGATTTCATCATGGTAGATGTGACCGATATTCCCAACGTTTCTTTAGGGGATGAAGTCGTTTTGATGGGAAAGCAGGGGAAGGACCAAATTACGGCCGAAGAGATTGCAAAGAAGACCAATTCCATCTCTTACGAAGTGCTATGTTTAATCGGAAAGAGGGTACCGAGGGTCTATAAAGAAGGTGAAAAGTGAAAGGTGTAAGGTGAAAGGCGAAAGGATGAGCACTTAATAGTTCTGGAGATATAAGCACCACGATTCACGAATCACTATTCACGATTCACGAGTTTGGGGGCTCCCTTGAACCCATTTCGATGGATTGGAAATTCTATGATACGGTTTGTGGAGGAAGCAGGAAGGGTAATGATCCTCTTTGCACAAACCCTGAGCTGGGTCTTTCGACCTCCCATGCAGGGGGGAGAAATCTTGAAGCAGATGGAAGAGGTTGGGGTTCGTTCCTTTCCGGTGGTCATTATTACCGCCGCTTTCACAGGAATGGTGCTGGCCCTCCAGAGTTTTACAGGGTTCAAACGATTCAATGCTGAAAGCATGGTGGGGACAGTGGTTGCCCTCTCCATGACCCGGGAATTGGGGCCTGTACTCACCGGGTTGATGGTTTCTGGCCGGGTGGGTTCAGCAATGGCTGCCGAACTTGGGACGATGCGAGTGACCGAGCAGATCGATGCCCTTTATACCTTGGCCACTAATCCCATCAAGTACCTGATCGTTCCAAGATTTTTGGCGGCCACGATCATGCTCCCTATTCTGGTCATCTTTGCCGATGTGATTGGGATTCTTGGAGGGTATCTGGTGAGTGTGCAGATCCTTGGGACAAATCCGACCCTCTACATCCGAAGGACATGGGACTACTTAGAATTTAGCGATCTTTATAGCGGGCTTCTTAAGGCCATTTTTTTCGGAATGATTGTGGCGACGATCAGTTGCTATCAGGGGTTTTCAACAGAAGGTGGGGCAGAAGGGGTTGGCCGAGCCACCACCAAGGCAGTCGTTATCTCGTCGCTGACCATCTTGATCTCAAATTATTTTATTACGGTAATTCTGTTTTAATCCCCCCTCCCCCCCTCCTGCCTGCCGGCAGGCAGGAGGGGGGGAGGGGGGATTTTACAATTGAGGATGGACAACGATTCCCTGACTAAAATCCGTGTGGTGAACGTTCACAAATCCTTTGGAGAGAATCATGTTCTCCGGGGGTGTGATTTAGAAGTGCAACAAGGGGAGAGCATGGTGGTGATCGGAGGAAGCGGCTCAGGAAAGACGGTCCTGATCAAATGCATCATTGGACTCATGCGGCCAGATGAGGGAGAGATTTATGTCGACGGGTTGGAGATCACGTCTTTGAAAGAACGGACGATGAACGACGTCCGCAAAAAGTTTGGGATGCTCTTCCAAGGAGGAGCCCTCTTTGACTCATTGAGGGTCTGGGAGAATGTAGGTTTTGGACTTCAGCAGCACACCCACCTCGGCGAAGAGGAGATCCGGAGGATCGCCTCTGAGAAGTTGAGGCTCGTGGGATTGAAAGATATTGAGGACGTGATGCCTGTAGAATTGAGCGGGGGGATGAGAAAGCGAGTGAGCTTGGCCAGGGCCATCGCCATGGAACCAGAGATTCTCCTCTATGATGAACCTACCACAGGGATTGACCCCATCATGGCCGATGCCATCAATGAACTGATCGTTCGGATGAGGGAGAAGCTGAACGTAACCTCCATTGCAATCACCCACGACATGAAGAGCGCCTATAAGATTGCCGATCGGATTGCCATGCTCTATCAAGGGAAAATCATCGAGGTTGGGACCCCGGAGGAGATCAAGAACTCCCCGAATCCGATTGTCCAACAATTTATTCAGGGAAAGTCGGAAGGTCCCATTAAAATTCTTTAACTTTATCTAAAACGAGATTGAGTTGCTTTTTTGGCAATTTGTGGCGTTATTTCTATGAAGCACCAAATTACAAGCACCAAATAAATTCCAATCATCAAATTCCAAACACCAAAAAATATTCTTTTGGTCATTGGAAATTGGGATATGGAATTACGTAGAAAATAACATCCCCTCCCCTGGTGGGAGGGGATTAAGGGGAGGGGGAGTGGGTTGCATTTTTATGGTTCGCGGGTGGCGAACCCGTCATGTAAAATTTATTTGGGAATTGTTATTTGGGATTTTGGATTTATTAATTTAATGAGGAGGTGGTTGAAGATGAGGAATAAGGGTTCTGAGATGTGGGTTGGTATTTTTGTTGTCATCGGAATCGTTCTTCTGGTTTTGATGACCTTAAAAGTCGAAAAATTTCAGATCGGAAAGGATAGGGGCAACCTCGTCAATATCTATTTTGACACAGCCGCTGGTTTGGATCGAAACTCGGCGATTAAAGTTTCTGGAGTCCATGTAGGGAATGTGGAAAAGATCGCATTGGAAAAGGGAAAAGCAAAGGTCACTTTCCGTGTCCCCTCCGAGATCATCCTTTATAAAGACGCAAAGGCCTATCTAAAATCGGAGGGATTCTGGGGAGAGAAGTATGTTGAGATTTCTCCCGGAACGGCAGGGTCTCCGCGGCTGGAACCCGATGGGGTGATTGCACAGGGGGAGGTTCCTGTTGATATGGAACAGGTTCTTTCCAAAGTGGGTGCCATTCGGGAGGACCTTAAAGAGGTTACAAAACCCCTGAGAGATGTATTGAAGGCGGTGGATGCAAAGAAAGTGGAGGGGATGATCGACAACTTGAACAAATTTTCAGGACAGCTGACCGGCCTTGCTAAGGACTCGAAGGAGACGATTCAGAAAGCAAAAGAGGCCTTCTCTCGGATAGAGGATATTGGAGATAAGGTGAAAAAAGGTGAGGGGACCCTGGGAAAACTGGTCGCGGACGAGGCGATTTATCAAGATGCGAAAAAGACCGTGGAAACGGCAAAAGAGGCAGCGGAGTCCGTAAAAAAGACCATTGATAATTTGAAGGATGTTTCAGAGAAGATTGAGCGCGGTGAAGGAACTCTGGGCAAACTCATCCATGATGAATCTCTATATCAGGAGGTTAAGGAGACTGTCGAGTCAGCAAAAGAGACGATGAAGTCGGCCAATGAGGCTTTTCAATCTGTTAAAGGGATTGCGGAGAAGGTAGAGAAAGGGGAGGGGACACTCGGGAAGTTGGTTCAAGATGATGCCTTAATGAAGGAAGCGGAAAAAACATTAAAAAAGGTTCAAAAAAGTGCTGAGGGCATTCAGGAACAGACGCCCCTCACCGTGTTGGGGACCATTATCGGGATATTCTTTTAAAACCCCTTACCTCCCCTCTCCCCTGCCTACCGCCTGCCTGCCGGCAGGCAGGGCAGGCGGTAGGCAGGGACAAAGGTGAGGGGGTAATAACAATGGCGATCCGAAGGATATTTTTCTTTTTGACTATTTTTGTATTCCTATCTTTCACCCCATTTCTTTCCTGGGCGCAAGAGAGAGCGATCTGCATCAATTTTTGGCCGTTCTTTCAGTACACCTCTGATCCGACGGAAGGAGTAAAGGAGATCAATGGATTAGGTCCTCTCTTCCTATGGAGAAAAGATCCCCGTCAGGAGGAATGGGGAATTCGTCCGCTGCTTTACTGGACAACGGATGAAGCCGAACCTCTTAAAAGGTTAGAATTCCTTTATCCATTCGGAAAGTATCAGATCAAAGAGGGTGAGAGGAAGGGTTATTTGGCTCCGCTATCGCTCTATCGGGAGGAAGAATTCGACGGAAAGAAGAAGTGGGACTTTCAGTTTTTCCCTTTCTTTATGGGAGAGACGAGGGAGGGAAGAGACTATTTGGGCCTCTTTCCCATCTTTGGCACTCTATTGGACAGATATGGTAAGGACGAGATCCGTTTTTATCTCTGGCCCCTCTATGCAGAATCAATCTCCGAAGGGGTCCGTAACACAAATCTCCTTTGGCCATTTTTTTCATTTATCGAAGGGGAGAAGAAAAGGGGTTATCGATTTTGGCCCATTTACGGGCAAAGAGAGGAAGTCGGGGTCTCCTATAAGGAATTCTTCCTATGGCCTATCTTTATAAAACAGAGAAAGGGGATGGATACGGATGATCCTGTTGACGAAAGGATGATCTTTCCCCTCTACGTTTCAAAAGAGTCGAAGCGTTTCGAGAGCGAGACCTACCTCTGGCCATTCTTCTCTCATACCATCGATCGGCCCACCGGCTTTGAACAGTGGGACCTCCCTTGGCCGATCTTTCAATCATTGAAGGGAGAGAACCTAAAGGGAATGAGAATTTTTCCCTTTTATGGTTATAAAGTGAGAGAGGGCGAGATGAGGAGGGTTTTTATTCTCTATCCCCTCTATCAATTGGAAGAAGATCAAATGGAGGATGTTCAAGAGAGGACCACCCGAATCCTCCTCCTCAGTCGAATCCGAACAGGCGAAGACAGCCACGGTGTGGGAAAAGAGCGTTCCCTTCGTATTTGGCCTTTTTTCGATTATGAGAAGGATGAAACAGGTCATGAGAAGTTCTCCTTTTTCTATCTCTTGCCATTCAAAGAAGAGGGGCTTGAGAGGAATTTATTTCCGCTCTTTCGAATATTCCGTTGGGAGAAGGATCCGAAAAAAGGGACCTCGACCAATCTCTTTTGGGGGTTTTATAAAAGGATGAAGAAGGAAGAAATGGACTCATGGGAGATTGCTCACCTCATTGGAATGAAAAGGGAGAAAGAGTGGAGGACGATCTCTTTTCTCAAAGGTCTGTTTCTGTATAAGAGTGATGGGAAGAGCGCTGATCTCAGGTTTTTCTACCTTCCCTTTCACCTTCGATGGTCTCATCGTAATCCCCCCAACCCCCCTTCCTGCCTGCCGGCAGGCAGGTAGAAAAGGGGGGAGAGGGGGGATTTAAATCTTTTAACAAGGAGTTTGCGGATGGGCAACAGGAGGATCGGTATATTGGGAACAGGCTCGTTTCTTCCGGAAAGGATCCTTTCCAATTTTGATCTGGAGAAGATCTTAAGTACCGATGACGAGTGGATCTATAAAAGGACGGGGATTAGAGAACGAAGGATTGCGGCACCCAACGTTAACGCATCAGATCTTGCAAAGGAGGCCTCCTTGCGAGCGATGGAGATGGCAGAAATCTCCGCAGAGGAGTTGGAGCTCATTGTGATGACCACCATGACTCCTGACACTGCCTGTCCTGCCGGAGCCAACTGGTTGGAGGCGAAACTCGGTGCAGAAAAGGCGGTCTCCTTTGATGTGACCGCAGCCTGTTGTGGATTTGTCTTTGGCCTTTCTGTTGCGGAACAGTATCTCAAGACCGGAACTTTCAAAACCGCTCTGGTGGCCTCTGTGGAGATCATGAGCCGGACCATCGATTGGACCGATCGGGAGAGCTGTATCCTTTGGGGGGATGGGGCAGGGGTGGCCATCCTTCGGGCCTATGATGATTCTTCAGGAACTGGGCCCCTCACCCATAGAGGGAAGGAGATCGGTGAAATCCTTTCCGTCCACATTCACACGGATGGGGCAAACGGTGAGAACCTCCTTCTCCCAGGAGGCGGATCGAAGACCACCCCCATCTCCTATGAGAGCGTCGATAAGAAACTTCATGTCTTGAGGATGATCAAGGCCAGCGAATCGGTCCGGGTTGCAGTGAAACGATTTGCAGAGGCTGCCGAGGAGGCAGCTTCGTTCAACGGTGTCTCTCTCGCCGATGTGAAATGGATCATTCCCCATCAGGCCAATCTCCGCATCCTTCAACAGATGGCAAAACGGCTCGACGTCCCTTTTGAAAAGGTCTACCTCACCATTGAGAAGTATGGGAATATCTCTTCCGCCACCATTCCGATCGCTCTGGACGAGGCGGTTCGAAACGGATCGATTAAGAAAGGGGACCTTATCATCCTCACCGGATTCGGTGGGGGCCTCACCTGGGCCAGCAGCCTAATTAGGTGGTGATTGGTGAATGGTGTTGGTGATTGGTTAACCTAAAACACGCATCACCAGCACGAATCACGAGCACGAATTTGGTGAATTGGGATGGTGAATGGTGCGAACGAGATAATTGATCAAGTCGTGGCGATTCTTCGGAAGAAGCCCATTGATGGATATGAGATCTATGTCGACCAATCCTCCCATTTCTATGTGGAATCAAAGGATGCAAGGGTGGATACCCTTCAAACCTCTCATTCTTTGGGGACGGCCTTTCGTATTTTGAATCGTCAACGCATGGGTTTTTCCTACACCACCTCTTCTGAACCATCTCGGTCTGCCCGAGAGGATGTTGCAGGAGGGCTGGAGCGACTGATCGACGATGCAATCCACAGTGCTGAGGCCACTTCTGCAGATCCGTGTTTCGGCTTTGCGCCTCTTCTCGACTCGCCTCCTTCTTGCCCTCCCATTTTTGATGAAACAATCGAGGACATTTCCGAAAAGGCAAAGATTGAAAAGGCGAAGCGATTGGAGGAAGCTGCCCGATCGGTTGATCCTAAAAGAATTAAGAAAGTGAGAAAAGCATCTTATGAGGAAGTGGTCTCCCGAATAACGTTAATCAACTCCAACGGGCTCCAGTTTTCACATACCTCTACCCTGGCTTCTATCAGTGTAACGGCAATTGCTGAGGAGGCAGGAGAATCGGAACTGGGATGGGATTTCGACTTCAGCCATTTTCCCAAAGACCTCGATGTGGAGAGGGTCGGCCGCCAGGCCGGAACGAAGGCATTGGAGAGGTTGGGCGGAAGGAGGATTGCCTCCGGAGTTTATCCGGTTCTTCTTCCGAATCAGGTTGCCTCAGAATTTTTATCTCTTCTATCCTTTTCCTTCATAGCCGAGCAGATCCAGAAAGGGAAGTCGCTCCTGAAAGGGAAAAAGGGAGAACGATTCTTCTCACCTCTGCTCAAAATTGTGGACGATGGACTCCACCCGAAAGGAATTTCAACCTCTCCCATCGATGGAGAGGGCATGCGAAGTCAACGGACACTCTTGGTCGTGGGGGGAGAGGTATCCGGTTATCTATACGACAGGTATTGGGCCAATCGGGAGAATATCTCTTCCTTAGGGTCACAGGTCGAATCGACAGGAAACAGCCGACGACCGGACATCAAATTGCCTCCTGGCATAGGGATTTCAAACTTTTTCATCGAAGCAGGAGAGCATTCGTTTTCTCAACTCCTAAAGGATCTTCACCGCGGGGTGGTGATAGAAGAAGTGATGGGTCTTCACACGGTAGACCCAATCTCGGGTGACTTCTCTTTAGGTTGTTCGGGTGGCTGGATCGAAAAAGGGGAAAGGGTGTATCCAGTCAAATCGATCGCTGTGGCTGGAAACCTTTTCCGACTTTTCCGGAAGGTGATGGGGGTAGGGGAGGATCTCAGATTTTTTGGAAGAGCGGGGTCCCCGAGCCTTCTCGTGGAAGGGTTAGAGATCAGCGGAGGTTAATGAACCCAGGTGAATATTGCCGTAAAAAAAGCTTGACAAGGAAAGCCTGACTTTGATATCTAAGGGTTGATTTGGGGAAGTGATACGGTTCGTATCGAGGTGAGACAAGGAGGTCGTCTTGGATAAAGAATATTTCAATATTCTTATCTTCGGTCAAAAGACGTCCAAGACCCGGCACCTGAGGATCCGCAAAAAGACTTTTAAAATTATATTTTATCTCCTTACCTTCGGTCTTCTCTCCACGACCTTCTTCTTCTGTGATTATATCCAGCTCAGGAAGAAAACCTTTGAACTGGGCCGATTGCGTCAGGAGACTGAGACACAGAAATCCCAGATTCAATTTTTCTCAGCACGCATTGAAGACCTTGAAAGACAACTCTCCAAATTGAAAGAATTCGATAAAAAGATTCGAATTATTGCCAATCTTGAGAAGGCCCAAGATCCCACTTCCCTAGTGGGTATAGGTGGGCCATCGCCCTCCGATGTTCGGGAGAAGTTGAAAAGCGAGAAAGATGAGAAGGGACTGATTGAACAGATGAGGACCGATATTGAACGACTCCAATCAGAGGGAATGTCCCGGGAAGAGAGCCTCTCTGAGCTCGAAAAGCTTTTACAGCGCAAAAGAGAGATGTTGGTCCACACCCCTTCCATCTGGCCAGCTATGGGTTGGGTCACTTCAGGGTTTGGGTTTCGTACGAACCCCTTTACCGGGTTAACCCAGATGCACGAAGGGATTGATATTTCGAATCGTGTGGGAACAGCGGTGATCGCTCCAGCAGATGGGATCATTTCGGACTCTGGGAGTGATTGGGTTCATGGAAAGATTTTAGTGATCTCTCATGGGTTTGGGATGGCAACCCGCTACAGCCACCTCAGTAAAGCCGTGGTACGGATTGGGCAAAAGGTAAAACGGGGTGATAAAGTGGCTGAGATCGGGATGAGCGGAAGAACGACAGGTCCTCATCTCCATTACGAGATAAAGCTCAACGGTATCCCAGTTAATCCAATGAGATATATCTTGAACTAATCCCCAACTTATCAGCCGTCACCGAAAAGAGAAAGCCCGATGGGGACCCCTTATCGGGCTTTTTGTTAGTTGAAACAGTTTCCTATCCGTTATATAATTTCTTAAATTCTTCAGGAGCAAAATTTCATGATCGGGTCATTGATCAAGAAGATCGTGGGGAGCAAAAACGAAAGGGAATTGAAGAAGATCCATCCCATGGTCCAGCGGATCAACCAACTGGAGC
>Ga0315312_1000729_pt1 | contig 32432 bp, 35 predicted proteins | sample TDP7_MG_FD_203629 | JGI IMG/M metagenome (GOLD analysis project Ga0315312, IMG submission 203629) | Freshwater sediment microbial communities from Lake Towuti, South Sulawesi, Indonesia - TDP7 | ecosystem: Environmental > Aquatic > Freshwater > Lake > Sediment | place: Indonesia: South Sulawesi... | reverse complement strand
TCCTCGAGCCGACGAGCGGCAATACCGGCATCGCGTTGGCGTTCGTCTGCGCCGCACGGGGATATCGGTTGACCCTCGTCATGCCCGAGACGTTCAGCGTCGAGAGGAGGGCCCTAATGAAGGCCCTCGGCGCGAAGATCCTCCTCACACCAGGTTCGGAGGGCATGCCTGGAGCTGTCAGGCGGGCGGAGGAGATGGCATCGAAGGACAAGACCTACTTCATGCCCCAACAGTTCGAGAATCCCGCAAACCCCAAGATCCACAGGGAGACGACCGCGGAGGAGATATGGGGCGATACCGACGGCAAGGTCGACATCCTTGTCAGCGGGGTCGGCACAGGCGGCACGATCACGGGGGTCACCGAGGTAATTAAGGCGCGCAAGCCCTCCTTCAGAGCCATAGCCGTGGAGCCAGCAGCGTCTCCCGTTCTCTCAGGGGGTGCGAGGGGGCCTCACAAGATACAGGGGATTGGGGCCGGCTTCGTCCCAGATGTCCTCCGGCTTGAGATCGTGGACGAGATCTTCAAGGTGACGGACGAGGAGGCGATGGCCATGGCAAGGAGGTTGGCACGCGAGGAGGGGCTCCTCTGCGGCGTATCCTCCGGTGCGGCGGCCCATGCTGCAATTGAAGTGGGGAAGAGGGATGAGAACGATGGCAAGCTCATAGTGGTGATCCTCCCGGATACAGGGGAACGGTACCTCAGCACGCCCCTCTTTGCCACCGAGTCTGAGCATCTCACACCTGAGGCGGTGATGAAATGACCTCCAAGGATTCGGGGTCGTTTTATATTGGAGTGGAGTCGAGGGACATGAATGAGTTGGAGGAGATGGGAAAGGATGTTGACCAATTAGTCCCGGGCCCAGATGGGGCATTGGTCGATAAGATAATTGAGACATACAACGAGACCAAGGGCATCAACCCGCGGGAGGAGGACGACCTGCCGTCGAAGGAGGAGGTAGTGGAAATCCTCAATGACATATTGACCATACTATTCCCGGGATATTTCGGTAAGAGAGATCACGAAGGCGAACATACGCGATATCGTCGATGATCTCCTGAAATCCATCCACATTCGCATGAGAGTTCAGATCGAGAGGAGCCACAAGTATGACTGCAGGATGACGAAAAAGTGCTCCATCGACGTATGCGAGCTTCACGCGAAAGTTATAACGAAGGAGATCCTCGAGGAGGTCCCACGCGTCCGGTGGATGCTGAGCGGCGACATCCAAGCAGCCTATGATGGAGATCCAGCTGCCAAGAGCATTGAGGAGGTAATCCTGAGTTATCCGTCGATAGTTTCCATTGCCACGTACAGGATGGCCCATCTTCTATACAAAAGGGGGATCCCCCTCATGCCGAGGATCATGAGCGAATACGCCCATGGCCTCACGGGCATCGACATTCACCCGGGCGCTAAAATCGGCAGGAACTTCTTCATAGATCATGGGACGGGCACCGTGATCGGGGAGACGACCATCATCGGCGACAACGTCAAGCTGTACTAAGGGGTTACACTGGGAGCCCTGAGCCTCCCGAGGGATGAGACGGGGAAGATCATCAAAGTAGGGAAGCGGCATCCGACCATCGAGGATAACGTCGTGATATATGCCGGCGCTACAATTTTGGGTGGGAACACGATCATAGGCAGGAACAGCGTCATAGGTTGAAATGTTTGGATTACGTCCTCGGTTCCACCCAACACAAGGGTCGCGATAGATCCGCCGGAGCAGACCTACAGTAACCGACCATCTTCGGCGCCGTCACACCCATCAAGGCCTGAAGGAAGGGGGGAGAAACACCCAGTCGCCGGGAGCGCGATGAAGTGGAGCAAGGCCGCGCATGACATCTTTGGCCATGAGTAGCATTTCACTTAACTCATCCACTTGGGCCCATTTTGATTTTTTTAATTAACGCGCCTCGCATGCTCTGATGGCCCCTCCGATAGCATTTTAATCGCCCACAATCGAGCATGAGCTGAATTGGACATACTCTTCTTGGGCACAGCTGCAGCGGAAGGATATCCGGGGGCATTCTGCGAGTGCAGGAGCTGCCTCAAAGCCAAGAGGGAGGGGGGAAGGAGCCTGAGGAAGAGGTCGTCGATCCTGATCGATCGGGAGCTCCTGATAGATGTCCCCCCGGACCTCTACTGGAGCTCGATATCGCACGGCGTCAGGCTAACGTCCCTGCGCTCGCTCCTCGTGACGCACAGCCACGCGGACCACTTCTGCCCTCAGCTCTTGGAGTACAGGGGGCCGGGCTTCTCCTTCACGCAAATCCCGATGCTAACGCTCCTAGGGGATCGCGCGATAATGCCCCTCGTCGAGGGCGCGTTCGCCGTGGGGAGTGCGAGGCTGCGCCTCAGGCCGGTGAAGCCCTACAGGCAGTATGTTGCGGCTGGGCATCGGATCGTGCCGATTCCCGCGAACCACAAGACCGACATTATGGGTGAGACCGCCCTCAACTACATAATCGAGCGAGGCCGGAGGGCGATCCTCTACGCCTCCGACACCGGCCTCTACTGCAGCGAGGTCCTGGATCACCTGATGAAGAGGCGCTTCGACGCGGTCGTCGTCGAATGCACGATGGGGCGCAGGTCTTCCGAACACCACATGAACTATGAGAAGGTCCTGGCCTTTCGCCAGTGGGCCGAGGGCGCCGGCGTCATCAAGGAGGGCGGCAGGTTCATAGCCACCCATTTCGCCCACGATGGCTGCGGCACTTACCCGGAGGTCAGCGCCATATTAAGGCCGCATGGCATCGCCGTGGCCTATGATGGCCTGTTGGTGCGGATTTAATATAACGCGCTATCTATGCTGTGCTGACCAATCGATCGCCCAGGGCTTTCCGGCCAGAACTTGCCAATGGCTGTGCATGACGCCATCATCGGTCCTAAACTCCTCCAGTTTCAGTTCCATGACGCGAAATGCCTTCATTATCTGACGGACCTCTTCCTCGCCGCTGAAGTGGTGCGGGATGCCCGACTCCTGCGGGCAATCGGGATCGAAATCCTGCACGAAGGTGTTGGCCTCGATCCCCCTCCCCTGCCCGTACTTGTGGCTGCTAAGGGTCTGGAATGTGACATACGCGAGTCCCCCGCCCCTGAGAACCCGATAGATCTCGGACACGGTCACTTCGATGTCACGAAGCGTGCCGTGGTAGATCGCGTAGATGCAGATCACGGCGTCGAAGGAGGAGCTCGCGTACGGGTTCGCCTTCATGTCGCCCAGAACCAACCCGACCTCGAGCCCCGCGTCCCCGGCCCTGCGGGAGGACCGCCTCAATCCCTCGGCCGAAAGGTCGATGCCGTGTGTCTCGAAACCGTTCCCGGCTAGGAGGACAGAGTTCCTGCCAGTTCCGCACCCGAGGTCGCATATCCGGCTAAATCCCCTGCTCCTGAATAGCGCGCAGAGGTCGAAGAGAGCCCGATGCGGCTCCTCGAGCGGGAACGCGCCGCTGCGGAATATCTCGTCCCAAGCGCTCATGGCCGATGCCGCCCTACGCCTCCGCCCTATGCCCTCTTCACGTCGACCGATATCGATTTGTAGTTGGGCGTGAACGTGACCGAGGTGTAATCGAGTGGCACGAGCCTGTTGACTAGCAGCTTCTCCGAGTGGATGTACATCTTGATGAGCCCCCTGTTGACCATCGGATCGACCTTGGCCTCCGCGCTCACGCTGCCGCACGTGCTCAGCACCGTGACGGCGTCGCCGTCCGATATCCCCTTCTCCTTGGCGTCGTCGGGGTTCATGTAACAGGACTCGACGTCCCTGCCTCGCCTCAACGAGGGGGAGAGGGACGTCAGTTCGCCGTGGAGGAAATGCGACGGGGACCTCACCGTGACCAGTACATAGGGCCGAGTGCTCGTCCTCGCGTACTCCCTCCCCTCGTAATGGACCGGCACGTACTTCATGAACGGCGGATCCTTGAGCGCCCAGCCGTCCGACCCGCCATAGACCTCGTCGGCGTCGACAGACCGGTATGTCGGGAGCAGCTCGCAGATCTCGCCGAAGACCTGCCTCTCGTCCCGATAGTCGAAGCACCGCTCGACCCCGAAGTACCCGGACAGTTCCTTGAAGATCATCCAGATGGGTTTCGCGTCGCCGACGGGATCGGCGACTTTTCGAACGTAGCGCACCCTCCTCTCGCCATTCGTTATCGTCCCGGAGCCCTCTATGAGCATCGGGATGGGCAGCAACACGTTCGCGAATCCCATCGTGTAATTCTCGTGGTGGTGAAGCAGCACGTAGAACGTCCTCCGCAAATTCTCATGAAGCCTGTTCAGGTCCGGCAGCGAGACGGCGATGTTGGTATCACACGCGAAGACGGCCTTCACGGGGCTGAGGTAGAGTGCCTGGATCATGTTCAGGCCGATCTCGCTGGTCAGCTCTGTGCCCCACCTCCTCTCGAGCTCGCCCTTCATCACGAACGAGGAGATTATGCCCGACGGGCTGCCCCCCATGTCGCCCACGCCCTGGACGTTGATCTCCCCCCTGTTGGAGAGTATCTTGCCATCCTTCGCTATGACGAGGTTCAGCAGAGCGTACACGTTTTGAATCCCATTCTTGCTCTGGGTCAACCCCATGCCGTGCATCAGGCCGAAAGCCTTGGACGCACAGACGGCCTCCTCGAGGGCGTGGAACTGCCTGGGGTCAATGCCGCACTCCGGACAGACCCTGTCACATGTGTAGTCAGAAACCGTCGATACCAGCTGCCCGAAGCCGTTGACGTTGATCGCCCTCTCGCTCAGTTTCCCACTCCTTATGACGCTGTTCGTGAGGGCGTTGATCAGCGCCAACTCCGTGTCGGGCTGTACATGTATCGAGATATCGGAGGCCGTGGACGTCTCATTTGGGGTCGAGACTATGCAGGCGACCTTCGTGCCCCGCCTCTTGGCCTTCGAGATCTTGTTGTAGAGCACCGGGTGATTTGACGCGGGATTTGAGCCGATGACGAGCACCAGGTCCCTGGTGTATATGTCTTCGAACCTGCTCGGCGATCCATCGATCCCGAATGCTTCTCGGAGCGCCCTCACGGTGTTCGCGTGGCAGAGCCTGCTGCAGCATCCGTCGACGTTGTTCGTCCTCAGGGCTATCCGGGCGAATTTCTGCATGACGTACGAGCTTTCGTTGCTCGTCTTGCCAGAAGGTATGAAGAGCACCTCCCTCCCGTCCAGGCCTTTCACGTGCTCGTAGATGAATCGATATGCCCGTTCCCAAGTGACTTCCTCGAAGTCATGGCCCTTGTCCTCCCTGATCATCGGCCTCGTGAGCCTCCTCTCACCAACGACGTCCGATATCGTCAGCCCCTTGATGCAGGGGGAGCCTTCGCTCACGTCGTCGCTCGGGTCCGGAAGCGTCTTGCTTATCCTGCCGCCCTCCAATACGTACTTGAGCCTGCATCCGATCCCGCAATAGATGCAGCTTGAGAGGGCTTCCATTGCGTGGATTTCGCCACTATTTCTATAATTGCCTTTTGGTCCTGCTGTCCGCTCTAGAACAGGCAAAGCGAACGGGCGGCGTGCCCCCATCCGTTTGACCGATCAAGGGTCGGAGGGCCCGCTGACCGAGATGGGGACGTCGATGACGGTCGGGAGCCCTGACGCGAAGCCTTGGCGGATGGCATCTCGCAATCCCTCGACGCTCTCCGCTCGTACCCCATTGGCGCCGAAGCCCCTCGCCACTTCGTCATACCTTATCTCGCCGATCCTACTGGCGATAACGCCGCCTTCGCCGAAGGACTGCGACTGGCCGCTCACCACTATCCCCCACGCGCGGTCGTTGGCAACCACTGCCACGAATGGCAGGCCTTGCCGGGACGCTGACTCGAGCTCCGCCGTCGTGAAGCCGAAGGCGCCGTCACCTGAGAGGAGCAGGACACGTCGTTCGGGGAAGGCCAACTTCGCAGCCATGGCCCCCGGGATGCCCCATCCCACGACGGCGCTGGCTCCGCACGTTATCCAATTTCTGGGATAATGGTCGGCGAGCACCATGTGAGCCCATTGGCCGATGTTGCCGCCATCGATCAGGAAGACGACGTCATCGGTCAGAAATGGCCCTATGGCTTCCACGATGTGTCTGCCGGTCATCGGCCCCTCTTGCGGAGGGCCCCCAACCCAGCGCTCGCGAAATCTGCTCCATCTCCGCCTCGACTCCTCGAGCCACCCCATGTGCGAGGAGGCAGTGCGAATGCGTTTGACCTCCTCCGCCATCTCCCTCAGGCAGACGGGCGGGCTGGCCGCGATTGCCACGTCCGGCTCCACTCCCTGTCGCAACTGGCATGGATCTGAGTCGATGCGTATGATGCGGAGGTCCTTTTGGACTGCCGGCGGCCTCAGGAATCCGATCCTGTAATCCACCTGCGCCCCTACCACGATGGCCAAGTCGGCGTCCGCTAGGAGCCTCGGCTCTCCGCTCGCAGCCCCAACAACGCCAAGGAAGTGCGGATGGGGTTCCTCGATGACCCCACGATCCCAGATGGGCGTGACTATCGGAATGGTTGCGGCTTCGCTGAACGCCACGACCTCCCCCTGTGCCTGGGCATAGAAGGCGCCAGTGCCGGCCACGATGAGGGGGCGTTGCGAGTGACCGATGAGCTTGGCCGCCTCGCGAACGAGTTCCGGCTCTGGCCGCACAACCGTTCGCATGCCGGTTGGCATTCGGGCCGGTTCATCCGCGAACGCGTCCACTCGTGCTTCGAGGACATCGAGCGGTACCGTCAGGTGGGCAGGGCCTGGATGGCCGGTGCTCGCGGCCGCGATGGAATCCCTCACCATGAAGGCGAGATCGGTTGCACGGCTCACGAGTGAAGCGTACTTGCATATCGGGGCTGCAAGGGCGACTTGGTCGAACTCCTGAAAGACGCCACGACGCGCGCCATATCCCGCGCTCGCCCCAGTTATCAGCAGTACGGGCGCCCCGTCGAAATGGGCGTTGGCCACTCCTGTAAGGGCATTGCAGTGGGCGATCCCGCTGCTTACCGCACAGACGCCCAGCCGCCCCGTCAGCCTCGCGTATGTGTCGGCGATGTAGGCCGCTGCCTGCTCGTTGTGCGTGTCGACCAGTCGGATGCCCGCCCTCTTGCATGCCAAGTAGAAGGGGTTAAGCCCGTTACCACAGAGCGTCGCAACCCATCGAATGCCGTGCCGCGCAAGTTCGGCGACGAGGAGATCCGCCCCAGTCAGGGCCAAGCTTTCACCTCCGGGCCACGATTGAACAGAAGGCTGCCGCCGCGACGAGGGATGGTGAAACGTAGATCGAGATGAGGATCCTTGCCCAAGGCCGTTCTTCGCCCTCATCTTGCATCGAACATCTTCGACTACTTACGCTTTCGCCAGGTCCACGAACGGCCTGTGTGCGAGTGAGTGGGCATCTCCCGCGAGATCGTGTAAAGTCTATATATTTGGGGGACGCCATCGTCGAGCGGGCACTGGAAAAGAACCTTTTGGCGGAATACGTCGATTCGGATGATGCTCACTACGCTTGCGAATTGAAGCGATCCGGAGAAGGGAGGCCGGGTCTCTACGATTTAGAGCTGACCTCCCAGTCGTGGCAGGGCATCGCTTGGGTTCACAGGATCAAGGTCTTGATCCCAAGGGGGGCGTCTCGGTCATACGTCGTGCTGATGGTCACCGGCAGTGGCGATGGACAGGAGGAGCTGGCCATCTGTGGTGAGATATCGAGGCTCACGGGGATGGCAGTGGCCATCCTTCACGACGTGCCGAACCAGCCCCTCTTCGGAAACCTATACGAGGATGCGCTGATGGCTTACACGTTTTCGAAATTCCTGGAGACCGGTGCTTGGGACTGGCCGATCCTCCTCCCGATGACAAAGAGCGTGGTCAAGGCAATGGATGCCGTCGAGGGCCTCTACGAGAAGATCAGTGGGACCAGGGCCTCGGGCTTCATAGTGACAGGCGCGTCGAAGAGGGGTTGGACGTCGTGGCTCTCGGCAATAGTTGACAAGAGGATCAAGGGGATAGCGCCGATGGTCTACGACAACCTCAACCTTCGCGTCCAGATGAGACATCAGGCGGAATGCTACGGGGGCTACAGCGAGCAGATTTCCGACTACACGGACTTGGGATTGATGGAGAAGTTGGACACCGAGGGCGGCAGGAGGCTGGTCGAGATCATCGACCCCTACGTATATAGGGACGAACTCGAACTGCCCAAGCTCATCATTAATGGGACGAACGATAGGTACTGGACCATCGACTCCCTGAACCTCTACTTCGGCGATCTGCTGGGGGAGAAGCACGTCCTCTATGTGCCGAATTCGGGCCATGGCCTGGAGGACAGGCGCAGGGCGACGAACGCGCTTTCCGCCTTCGCCCTGAGCGTATCAAGGGCCATGGCGTTGCCAAGGATGAGGGTCGAATATCCCGCTAACTCCGAGGCAGACATCGAATTGGACGTTGAACCCAGATACATCGATGCGTGGCGGGCGACGTCCTCGAGCATGGACTTCAGGGATTCGAGGTGGGTCTCGGAGCCGATCGAAGGGATTGGCATGAGGAAATTCCGCTACGAAACACGTGCAGGGAACGCCCTTACGGCATGTTTCATCGAATCGAGCTTCGACGCCAACGGGTTCCCATTCACTCTATCGAGCCAGATGCGTGTTACCATGCCCTAGTGCACGTATTACATCTCGAGGGAGCGCAATTATAATGAATAATCATCATCGGTTCCATATAACCTTAATAGCAATGATAATTAACCACCGATGCCCCGCATCGCATTGGATTGGAAGCATATCGTTGAGGTGGTATAGACGGGATCAGATCTAGTTTTACGTGAAGTACCTCAACTAAAAGACGGGTCGCTCGTGATCGGAATGAGCGGGTGGGGAGATGCGGGCAATGTATCGACTCTCTGCGTCACCTATCTGATCGAGAAGCTAGGTGCAACGGAAGTTGGCGAGATCGTCTCTGGCAGATTCTACGACTATCACAAGAAGCGTCCTCTCGTGAGCATAGAGAAGGGCGTGATCAGGGACTACGAACCGCCGAGAAATCAGTTCTACTACTGGAAGGCGAAGGCGGGGAATCCCGCGATCCTGATCCTAAGGGGCGTTGAACCGCACATCGATTGGCCCTCATATGCCGAGAACGTGATCGATGCCGCTGAGAAGATGGGCATTGTCCGTGTCTACATGATAGGCGCCTACGTAGGAAATGTCCCCCACACCGTGGAGCCATCCATCTCGATCTCCTCGAGATCCGAGCCGCTTCTCAAGGAGTTGAGCGACCTGGGCCTAGAGGCCACCAACTACAGCGGCCCCACGGGGATATACAGCGAGATAATCGAGCGAAGCCACAAGCGGGGCATCGCGGCCGTGAGCATCTGGGGAGCGGTCCCCCCATACATTCAGGGGACAAATCCCAAAGTGGCCTTCTACATGCTCGATAAGATCGTGTCGATGGTCGGCGTGGATGTCTCGTTGCTCGAGATGAAGGAGAAGGGGGAAGATCTCGATGAGCAGATAGCTATGGAAGCGAAGCAGAACCCGGACCTACGCCGTTTAATATCGAGCATGGAGCTCGAATATAGCTCCATAAAGAGATTCGATTCCTACATCGTATGACGGGGATTTGACCCCTTCTCCGCTTGCAGTTGTGGAATAACACAGCGCTTATATGGCGGAACAAGGGCCCGGGAGTTTGGTGTTTAGAAGTGGGCAAAGAGGTAAGGACCGAGGAATTGAGTCTCGGGAAATGAGCTCGTCGAGCAAGTGAAGGAACTCGTGCACCAGGGGAACATCAGGAGGATCGTGATAAAGGACCAGGACGGAAAGGTGCTCATGGAGATACCGTTGACCATAGGCGTCGTTGGCGCGCTTCTGCTCCCCACGCTTGCCGCAATCGGCGTCATAGCCGCGTTGGTGACACAGTGCACGATTGCCATTGAGAGAATCGTATAGCGTGTTCTGGGACAAAGCGGGGAAGCGTCATCGGACATTCGCATGGCATTCATCGCTATGAAGGCCATTCAGACGGTCAGACGTATGCCAATGAGTGCCAAGGCCGGTTCACGATAGGACGCGGCAAATACATTTTGATGTGAAACCGATAAATATCCTGCATACCGGTCGTCCCCCTGAAAGTGTGACCGATTGGCAAACGCGCACGGGATAGCATCATCGGCTCTGGCGGAATGGGGACGCATCTAGCGAGCATGTGCCTCAGCGTGCCCGGCACGAAGGTCTTGGTCGCTTACGATCTAGTGGAGGAGAATGCGAAATCACTGGCCCTGAAACTCAAATGCGACCATTGCGCGCGGATCGACGATCTCCTTGGCCGGTCTGACATCGAGGCAGTCATTGTGGCGACCCCAAATCACACGCACTCCGAATACAGCGTGGCAGCACTGAATGCGGGCAAACACGTCTTCTGCGAGAAGCCGATGGCACTCAGGCTCGGGGACTGCGATCGCATGATCAGGGCCGCCGAGGGGATTGGACTGACGCTGATGATCGGGCACGTCATGCGCTTTTACCACGGATGCTCGTACCTGAAGAGCGCCATAGCCGATGGCGAGTTGGGACAAACCATCGCGTGCGATGTCAAGAGAGCTGGCTGGGTGGAGGTCGGATCTTGGGGGAAGAGCTGGCGACGTAGTAAGGAGCTTTGTGACAACAGCCTATTCGAGTCCACGATCCACGAAATAGATCTGATGCGATGGTTCATGGGCGATGTCGGGTCAGTCATGGGCTATGGCTACAACTTTGCGCACCCTGAACTCGATTACGATGACTGCACGATCGCCGCACTGAAATTCAAGAGCGGGGCATTGGGCGCTTTGGAATCGGGCTATGCCTTCAGGCTCGGCGATCACAGGGTGAAGATAAATGGAACGATGGGCGCAGCTCAGTTGGATTTCGAGACTTCGACTGTCGCGATCGTCGACAAAGACAAAGCCAAACGCACCCAGCCCCTCGTCTCGGGGATGGACTCCGTTGCGGCTGAGTTGGGGCATTTCGTGGACTGCCTTTCAAGCGGGGAGGAGCCCATCACAGGTGGTCGCGAAGGCAGGGGCGCAGTCGAGATAGCCGCGGCCATCAATCGGTCTGCGGAGACCGGCAGACCGGTGAGTCTACCACTGTCCGATTAGGCCCGCACTTTACATTGGGTATGCTTCGGGGGACAAATGTATAATATCCGTTCGGAAGCCAATGACGGCGTGAATTGAGGCCCATAGCGGAAAGTTTGCTAAGGAAGATCCGCGAACGGAAGCCCGAGCCTAATGCGGAGCGCCTCAGGAGGGCGCTGTCGAGATCGGGCACGCCCGATCGCGTGCCATTCATGGAACTCTTCGCAGATGGGGAAGTGATGGCGGCAGTGCTCGGAAGGCCTCTGAATTATTTCCAAAAGGAGGTCGAGGGCCGACGGGAGTGGGAGGAGCGGATGCTGTCGTTGATGGAGTTCTATGAGGCCTTGGGCTACGATTACGTTCGGACGGAAACGCGCGACTACGAGGCCACCGTGAAGGCCAACAGGATCTCGAACGAACAGCACGCTCTCGGCGAGGTCGGTTCGCGCGCCTACATGTACCGGGCCACGGACATATCCCCCGACTTGAATAGGGGGGAGAGGTCTTGGGCCAACGAGCACACGGGCGTGATAGCGAACTGGGACGATTTCAAGAGGTACAAGTGGGAGGACGTGGACTCTATCGAGGAGGAGGGAGTTGCAGGACTGGAATGGATGTGCGACCATGCGCCTTCGAACATGGCGATCGTGACCGGTGCGGGCACGGTCCTGGAACCCGTGATGTGGCTGATGGGAATTGAGAACTTCTACCTCAGCCTCCACAGACAACCCGACCTCGTTGACGCGATGTTCAGGAAGGTCGGCGAACTCAGCGTCGCCCGCTTCAAGCTCGCCGCGAAGACCAGCAGGAAGGTCCTCGCCCTCTGGGGGTCGGACGACTGGGGATACAGGGACAAGACCATGATCTCGCCCGCCATGATGAGGCGCTGGGTCTTCCCGGTCCACAGGGAACAGGCGAGGATCGCCCACGCGAGGGGTTCGCTCTACCTCCTCCACTCCTGCGGCAACCTCGGGGCGATCATGGACGACATAATAGACGACATCAGGGTCGATGCGAAGCACTCATTCGAGGACACGTTCCTGCCGGTCGCGGAGGCGAAGAGGCTCTATGGTCAGAGGATCGGCATCATCGGGGGTGTGGACATGGACTTCATATCGAGGGGGAGCGAGCCGGAAGTTAGGGATTACGTAAGGCAGATCCTTAAGGCCTGCAAGCCTGGGGGAGGATATTGCCTGGGCACGGGCAACACCGTCGCAAACTACGTCCCAATCGAGAACTACCTGACGATGCTGGACGTTGGGCTTGAAGAGGGCTGGTATGGCTGAGGCGGCAGATGGAGGGCCATTTCCTAAGACATAAATTACCCAGCCGGCCTATAATTCATCGATGAGCATTAAGAGCCTGAGGTGTTTTATCCCCGTGGGCGGGCAAGCCAAACGCCTGAGGCCGCTGACTCACGACATATCGAAGTCCTGCGTCAGGTTCCTGAACAGGCCGCTGATAGAATTCTCGATGGCCATGTTGGCAGAACAGGGCGTCAGGAACTTCATCTTCGGGGAGAACGGCTATACCAACTACGCGAACCTGTTCGACCAATACGGGGAGGGGCTTGGCTTCTCGGCGAAGTATATGATCGAGCCAAGGGTACACATCAAACATCAACCAAACGTAGACGACGTCGGGAGCGCCGACTCATACAGGATCAACATGCAATACTATGACGTCCGCGACCCGGTCCTCGTCGTACAGGGGGACAACCTCTTCGACGCTGATCTGCCCGACTTGATAAGGAAGCACGAAGAGAGGGGGGCATTGATGACGATCGCCCTGACGAAGGTCGAGAGCGTCGAGGAATATGGAATAGCTGAGTTGGGCGATGACATGAGGATAAAACGATTCGTCGAAAAACCGAAAGCCGACAAGGCCCCGAGCAATCTTGCCAATGCAGGCATCTACCTGCTCTCGCCTGAAGTGAGGGGGATAGTCGAAGGCGAAGACATGGGGGAGATCATGAAGGAGAGGGGGAGGTTGGATTTCGGCTACGATCTCATACCCTATTTGGTCGACAACGGCTATCCAGTATATGGCTATCCGCTCAAGGTTTGGTTCGACGTCGGCAATCCACAGAATTTCCTGAAGGCAATGCGCGACCTGCTTTATGGAGCCCTGGACATACGAGTGAAGGAGGAGAAAATCTTCCCCGAGAGAAATGTCTGGGTGCAGGGCTATAGCGAGGAATCGATAAAGAGGAGGGAGGAGATAGTCAGGAAATGCAAAGATGGCAAGTTGACCATAGAGGGGGCCGCCCTGATCGGCAGGCATACGAGGATAGGCGATGATTGCAGGATCGTCGATTCCAACATCGATCACTTCTGCATAATTGGCGAACACGTCAATGTGGAGAGGTCCGCGATCGGGGATGCCGCGAAGGTCGGCGAATACGCCCACATAGAGGACAGCATCCTAGGCAGGAAGGTTACAGTGGAATCGAGCCATGAAAGCCCCACATTCATTCAGTCGACTTCCGTGATAGGCAGCTCAGCCTTCATAAGGAAGGGCTGCAGGCTCGTGAGGACCAAGGTCAATCCCGAGTTGACGATCCCGCCCGGCATGACATACATCGATAAATTCCTGCAGAGTTATGAGGACGTAGTTCAACTAGCAGAGCACTGAGCTGGCAAAATGCCCTTTCGATCGCATCGAGCCTAGGAAGTCCTCAATGGACTCCCTACTAGAAACAGCGATCACGGGATCCGCATTCCTGACGTCTGCTCGCTCGCGGCGACGGGCACGGCGCCGCCAAGAGGAGGTGTTCGACGAAGTGGTCCTCGGGCAGGGCCCCGACGAACTCTATCCTCTCGTTGATCACGATCTTCGGCACCCCCATCACAGAATACCGTTGGGCCAACTGGGGGAATTCCGCCGACTCGACCATGTCGGCCCTCACGTAGTCGCTCTCCACGGCCAACCGGTGGGCCAACCTCACGGCCCTCGGGCAGTATGGGCACGTTGGGGTCACGAACACCTGTATGTGAACCGGTTGATCGATGGTCTTGACGATCGCCTTGGTCTTCTCGGTCAAATTGGTCGTGCCCGTCGAGGCATCTATTATGGCATCGACGAGGGACATGAACTCGTAGCCCGATGGCATGCCGTAAAACCTGATCCCGAAGTCCTTCACGCCTATCGGGATCAAGGCGGGTATCTTGTCCACCTGGAACTCCTTCGCCCTTTCGGCATCTTTTACGAAGTCGTAGACCTCTAGCGTAACCTTCCCTGACAGCGACGAGAGCAGCTCTGCTATCTGCCTCGTCTCCTTGCAGAACGCGCACTCCATCTCCTGTGTGAATAAGACGAGCCTTACGCCGTCCTTCATCCCTTGCTCCAGGTAACTCCGAAGGCGTTCCCTGTCGCTGTCCGATATCATGTGTGTTCCTCCCCATCCAAAGCTGGATAAAAATGCTATTCCCTAGCATTTACCGAAGGTAGTCAGCCTGATGGCTGACTTGGCGAGTCAGCTCCAGAAACTAGCACAACGCTATATTCGAGAGCTCAGCGCCTGTCCCTTGAGAAGGATCTTCTCCCATAGCCGAAGCGTTGGGGGCCGGTGTCTTGATAGATCTTGTCGGAAATGTTGTTGTCAGTCTTGACGGTTGGGATATCCGCGGAGGACTTCTCTATGGTGCCGAATCTGCCGATATTTAGGCGGATCGATCCCTTGAACGTCTTCACGTATCCGTTGTTCACCGCGATGACGTCCCCAACCGTGATCTGGGAAATGTTCTCGTCCCAGAGGGTTAGGATAACGGTCCCCGTCTCATCCCCTATGAGCACGTCCGCAACCCTGTGGGGCACGTTGTCCGTCCTCGATATCACTTCCCTCGGATCGCTTATGGAGACGACCTTTGCCGTAACGTTCACGTTTCTGCTGTCCAGTCCCAGTTGACCGACCTTTACTTCGACGCTCTCTCTACCTCTCACATCAGACATCTGTTATTGTTACCTGCTGACTTCTGCCGACTGCCGGAGCTTTTTATAAACGTTGTGTAGGGGCATTCTACGTTCTCTGGCAGCTATGCTCAATCCGTGCGCCTCGAAGCCCTCGAGTTCCGCGAGTTCCCTCGCGCACCTTCTGGCCCGAATGGCCTTGTCATCGACCCTCTGGACCGAGATGAGCTTTACGAAGTCATGGGCTGAGAGCCCGCCCCTTACGTTTGCGTGCCCCCCGGTTGGAAGGATGTGGCTGCTTCCAGTAGCATAATCGGCGATCGCGCACGCAGACCCCCTACCTATCAATATCGTCCCGCAGCTCCTGATCTTCCTCGAGAGCTTGGCCGCATTCTTGGCCTGGATGGAGAGGTGTTCGGGGGCGATCAGGTTGCATGCGCTGACAGCCTCCCCTTCGTCACTCGCGATGAACACCTTGCCATTCCTCCCTATAGATCGTCTGACGATCTCGCCCCTCCGCAGTCGACTCACCTGATTGGCGATCTCCTCGTCCACATCGTCTGCCAGTCTCCGGGATGTCGTTATGAGGAAGACCTTCGAGTCCTCGGAGTGTTCGGCTTGGGCCATGATGTCCCAAGCGACCGTGGACTTGTCGGCAGTCCCGTCTGCTATGATCGCGAGCTCCGAAGGGCCTGCCGGCATGTCTGTCGCGACGCCGTAACTCGATGCGACCTGCTTCGCCAATGACACGTACCTGTTCCCCGGGCCCACTATCTTGTCCACCGGCCGAACTGTCTGCGTCCCGAAGGCCAGCGCGCCAACCGCTGCCACGAGGTTGCACCTGTATATTTCCCCGAGCCCCAGTTGGGCAGCAGCTGCAAGGATTGCGGCGTGAACTCGCTTGTCGGACATCGGGGGCGTGCAGATTGCGACCTCCTCGACGCCCGCCGTCAATGCGGGAACTGCGGCCATCAGGAGCGTTGAAGGATATGGGGCGAGGCCGCCGGGGACGATGATGCCGATCCTTCGCAACGGCCTAACGACCCTGAGGTATTCGACCCCTCTCTCGACCTCCAACCTGACTGGGATCTTCCTCAGTTGGGCCTCGGAGACCCTCCTGAGGTTCCGCATGGAGTGTTTCATCGCCAGCGCCTTCCCCACATCGACCCTCTCTGAAGCCACCTCGATCTCCTCGCCGGAGACCCGCAGCTCAGTCGGTAGTAGCTTCACGCCGTCGAATGGCGGGGGCCTTGATGTATAGTCGAGAAGCGCCTCGTCGCCCCTCTCACGGACATCGAGGATGATGCCCTCGACGTACTCCCTATCTTGAGGGAGGGGAAAGGGGCTGGCCACGTTCTCGGCTGCGAGATCGCGGACGTCATCAACTCTCCTCATCATGAAATTTCGCGTTCAAAATTCCGCCGAGGCTATAAAGCTACTTCCTCGAGAGCACGGCGATGAAATATCCCGGGCAATCAGCCTGATGAATCGGATTGAAGCGGACGACCTTTCCGCCAGCGAGGTCCACGAGGTCCCCGATCGGCGCATCGGCCCATTCGACCTCGACGTTGGGGAGCGATTCGATCGTTGATAGCACAACATCCTCGTTCTCCTCCCTCGACATAGTGCAGGTCGTATAAACCACCCTTCCGCCGGGCTTAACGCACTGGACGACCTCGCGGAGGATCTGCAGCTGCAGGGAGGAGAGGTTCGCGACATCCCTCCTGTCAACTTGGTGATGGAGCTTCGGCCTCAGACCGATCGCAGTACAGGGAGGGTCGACGATCGCGCGGTCAGCGCCCTTGACGACGCCGTCCCTCGCGAGATATCTCGCGTCGTGGGTCATGCAGATCGTGTTCGCGACCCCCAGTCTCCGGAGGTTCTGCCTCACCCTCTCGATCTTCCTCTTGTTCCTGTCTATCGAGATTATCGTGCCGCTGTTTCCCATAAGCTGCGCAATCGCACCGGTCTTTCCACCAGGGGATGAGCAGACGTCGAGGACGGTCTCCCCAGGTCTCGGATCCAGGAGCTTGCACGCCAACATCGCGGGCAGGCTCTGTGGATATAGCATGCCTTCGAAGAGCTCCGGCATCTCGAGGAACTTTGCGGTCCTGTATCTGCTGTTGACGACGTCGACCGATAAACCCCTCCTGCGTGAGAGTATTTCACGTTCACCCTGTATTGCAAGGCCCTCTCCGGCTATCTGGTCGAACACGTCGACGACCGAGACGAAGTCGCCGCGCCTTACGCCCCCGCACTTGTGGACCCCCGGCGCGTATAGGTTCGATCCGATCATGACGGCCTCAGCCGCCTCCTTCTCTGCCACGATCGCCTTGTCTCCCCCCGAAATCTCCGGCCCCTCCTCGACCGGTATGCTGATCGCATCCTCGACCGCCTCGTGTCGCTCCGACTCTAGGCCGTACTCTCCCAATGCCCTCACCACTTGCTCGGCCGATGACTTGATCGAATTGGCCCTGACGTAGTATCGCGTCGGCGGCATCTTGAGGGCTTGGAGGAGTGCTTGGCCCTCCCCGGGATAGGCGCCCTCGAGCACCAGGGCCATGTCCCTCGAGAAGATCTCGTGCGGAGTCAATCTCTCCCCGAGGCCCGGGGCCTGCCCCTCCTCACGGCCCTCCTCTTCAGGGCGGTCCCGCAGATCGGACATGCGGTCCGCCTGCCGGGAGGGTAGGGCCTTCGGCAAGCTGGACAGTAAAGTGACCACTCGAATACGTGCGCGATCCCAGTTGAGGACACCGTTACGAAGGGGATGTCGATGCTCGCGGAGACGTTCTGCACCGCATAGTCATCGGAGATCATCGAGACGTCTCGGCCTTCCATCTTCAGGTCCACGGCCAAAGCCAGAAGCGCCAGGTCGGCATCGGAGAGGGCCGACCCCTCCCCGAGGTCCCTGACGGCTTTTCGGACGGAGTCGACGGCCTCCCTCGACGGCCTCCTCCTCTTCAGGCTGCTTGAGGCGATGGCCGCATCCACCCTGATGGCCAATACATCGCTCGTCCTCGCCTCGTCGACGACTTCGGGCACTGTGAAGAGGTCTCCCATCAGTGCGGTCGGGCTCAAGCCCTGGATCAGGGCCGTGGCATCGAGAACATAGCACCTCTTGGCCATTATTCTCCTCTCGTCAACCTCCACGCTCTCCTCGACTTGTAGTCGCTCGAGAACCGAACCAGATTGGTCCTGTGCTTAGAAGCCGTGACCTTCAGCTTGGAGCGAAAGGGGAATTTGCGCACGAAGACCCCGTCGATTGTGACGACAGTCTCAACCCCTTGCCGTATGGGCACGACCTCGATTGCCGCGGTCGGGGGGAGGACGATGGGCCTCACTGGCTTGCTTGCGCATATGGGGGTCAGGACGATCGCATCCAGATCCGTGCTGATTATCGGGCCGCCGGCATTGAGCGAGAACGCCGTCGAACCGAGGGGCGATGACACTATGACGCCATCCCCGAGCACCTCAATGGACCCGAAGCCCTCTATCTCGACATCGAGGTAGACCATCTTCAAGTGGGCTGATAGGCTGACGGCGACCTCGTTCGCGGCCTCCGGGAGTTGCATCCCATCTAGCCAAGATGAGATCTTCGGGGCGCTCTCAATGGCATATTTACCAGCAAACAGCCTCTCGAGGGATTCGGGGATCTGTTCGGGCCTGACCTCGGCTAGGAAGCCCTTCGCCCCCAGATTCACGTGGAGGATTGGAGTAGCGGGATCTTTGAGCAGGAAGGCGCTCCTGAGCAGCGAGCCATCTCCGCCAATGCAGACAAGGAGGTCACAGCTCAGCTTCCCGAGCTGACCTTCAAGCCCTTCCTCGGAGATGGCCGTGAGATCGACCCGGTGCCCCTTGGAGCGCTCAACGACGAGGGAGGCGGCCCTTTCGGCCTCCTTCATGTCCTCCCTGTAGACTACGCTGATCCTCTCGAACAAGGTGCTAACGACCCAACGGTGTGAGTGGCAGTACAATTCAAATGCATTGTGGTCTCACGCCCGCGGAAACCCATAAATCATGATTCACGGAAAGGGGTTCGCTGGGACCTAAAGCGGGGGCGGTATGCGGGGGTAGAAGATTCCCCCAATGCCAAGCCAGGTCAAAGGCGCAGGGCTCAGAATCCTGTCTCGAAGGAGTTCGTGGGCTCAAAGGAGGCCATCGAGCCTTTAGAGAATCCCACCCCCCGCACCTCTTTAAAATGACGACTAGTTGCAGGGGGGCATCGAATTTGCCTTTCGAACGATTTTTAATCGTTCTTTGCTATGTAACCAAGTTAGGAATAGGCCCCATGCCTCAAACATCGCATCTACGTGCTTGTAGATTGTCGTAGCAATTCATCCCATTCCCGATTCCATCCATCTATCTCGGCCATAAAATGGGCTCTAGTTCTGTCCACGACCATCTGTAGATTTATCCCATGCTTTTTAGCTACTTCTATAGCGATATTCTCACTCCTTTCCAAGTCGGCTATCAGAGCTGGCGCAATGGTCGTCCATTTCTGCCAATTCTTTTTATCCTGGAATACATTTATGGTTTCATCTATTATCTGTATAGTGTAAACTTCATACCAGTCTCCTATGTCCGTTATTATTCCCGACTTGATAAAAATCTCAGCTTCTTTGGACGACCTCCCTTAATTACCGTATAAAACGTATGCTCCTGTGGTTATCTCTTATTTCAACGAGGGATATGCCCAAGCCTATCCGTTTTTGTGCGAGCTGTTTTCCAGTCATGACTATCCTAGCTAGTTCATTATCTAAGTAATATGGTGCGACAATCGTTTCCCCCAGCTCTCGACTTAATCTTTGCCGCAAAATTCTATTTCTTAGCCTATATTGTCCCAGTTCTAAGCACCATTTAGCTTCCCGTCAGGATTCTAGCCCCCAGATAGCTTGCTAACCATCTTCCCCCCCATATACAACGTATAATGGGTAAAGACTCATCAGGCGAAGGGAATACCATAGTTTATCAAATGGGGGATATGGCTCAAGTCTATATAAGCCCCAATGGATTGGCAGGAACCCGTGACGAAGCTACTCTACATGGACGACTCCTACCTCAGGGAGTTTACTGCCACAGTGACAAGGGTGACCGACAACGGCATCGTCTTGGATCAGACTGCCTTCTACCCGAAGGGCGGTGGCCTGCCCGGGGACTCCGGATCGATGACCAAGGGTTCAGAGAGCCACATCGTGGACGATACCATTAAGGAAGGGGACGAAGTGATGCACCATCTAGCGACTGTTGGAATCGAGGTAGGGGATGGCGTGAGGGGTACATTGAATTGGGGCAGAAGGTACGCGATGATGAGGATGCATACCGGAATGCATGCCTTGGCCTCGATCTTCAACAAGAAAGTTGGGGCCCTCATTACCGGGAATCAGGTGAATGAGGACAGGTCGAGGTTGGACGTCAACATCGATAAATTTGATAGAGAACTGATCGAAGGGGCCATTGCCGAAACTAACCGGGAACTCGTTAAAAACGTGAACGTAAAAGTATACTATCTCCCGAGGGAGGAGGCACTCGGGATGCCCGGGATGGTTAAGCTCGCAGAGGCAGCGCCCCCAGACGTCGAAAGGCTGAGGATCGTGGAAATAGAGGGATTGGACGTGCAGGCGGACGGAGGTCCGCACGTAGCGAATACCGGAGAGGTTGGCGTTCTCGTGCTCGGGAAGGTCGAGAACAAGGGCAAGAGCAACAGGAGGATCTACTTCACATTAGGGACCTTGAAGCCCCCAACCTAAATAATGAGGTTTTTTTTAAAAAATAGTGATCACCCCGCGGCCCACTTTGCCTTGGCGGTCACCTCGGGTGATTTACACGAACGACCTAGTGGCTATGTATTCGCCATTCCAGACGTGATACCAGATCTGTCCCGTGTATGCGTTAACGCTCAGCATTCCGTACATCTTGCCATTCATCCCGATGTCCACGGTGTAGTACCCGTAAAATGGACGGGCATCGATTACATTTGCGCCGGGGAGGCGCGCATCAACGTATCCTTGGGCATATGCCTTGGCCTGGTCCGCCGTGATCGTCGCTCCCGTAAAGACGTCGCCGATCGTCCAGCCCATCATCTGTCCGTACTTCGTATTCCACATCATGTTCGGCCCTGGTTCTGGCCTGATGGCATCGGTGCCTAGATTGTTGACCAACATCTCGAATGCGCCAATGCCCGTGCTCTTTTCGTAGTAGGTTACGTAGAAGTTGTTCTTGAACTCCACTACCTGACCGATCGCCAGGTTCTGGTCATTCACGAGACCTAGGAAATCCTGGGCGGTCTTCACCGCCTCATCCATCGTTCCCGCTCCCCGCGTTGGTTGCGTGTAAAGCGGAGGCACCAGGATTGCCATGATTATCCCTGCAACAAGCACCGTTATTATCAAGAGAACGCTCAGGTCTTCCCTTCTTCTTTCCATACTCATCGTATCAGACCTCCTTTTTGAACCATATGTTGCCAGGCGGAGCATAATCATTCTGCGTACCAATCGATTTACGGGAATGCTACTCATTTTTACATTCCATCAATGTGTAAGTTGAAAGCTGTACATCGGATGTGGTTGGCGAGGCATATCTTTTACATTCCGTAATGTTAAACTCCCGTCCCATTTCCAGGAACCTAAACGGAAAAGTGGCGATGATCGTCCCCAATCCTGGCATTGAGAGTCAGTTGAGGCCCTCATGTCCCCAAATGTGGAATCAAGGCCGATCTAGGCGGATTCCGCTCATACAGGTAAGGCCTTGGGCTGGCGTTCGCTGAATTACCGCACTTTTGGGGCATCCGATCGCCCCAATAAGAAATTAAACCCAATTCTTGCCGTTTTTTTAGGGCACATTTGGGTATTTTATAAAACGCGTTGATTATGCCCCTTAAAGCCCCTAATAGCCGCCAATTCTAGCGTTACGACCCTTATTCCAGCATTGCATTCGAATTAGCGGTATCGAGGTACCTCTCCAGCCTCTCATAATCCCTCAGAAACTGCATCCCTCTTTCAGTCGATTCATAGATGGCAGCGTTACCCGTCGAACTCTTGCTCACCCTTACGAGGCCACGAACCTCCAAGAAGGCCAAGTAACGCTGGAGCTGGGAGTGGCTGAGATTCGCCCTATACATTACGTGGGTCTTTCGCGCCCCGCCTACGGCGGCCGATATTATCGAAGCAAGGATTTCGAGTCCGCTTCTGTTCTTGAATTTTGTTTCAGCCTCTAATTCGCTTTTCAGTCGAATTTCTGCGTTCGACATATGTCTTAACTCCTTCCGCGCATCCTCACTTCTAAAACTGGTGCCCATCTTATAAATCGTTAATCTCTAACGCTCATTTATTACAGACCATTAATTTTTGTATTGTAACTATTTAGGAAATCGGCCAGTTCGGCACCTCGTCCCGTAAGCTGAGCCTTCTTCATATTTGCCGCAAAACTTTAGTATGCAGCTTGCGAACGGCATGTTGGTGACGGATGTCTTGGCCAGCCACGCGTATGTGTTGATCAACGTCGAGATCGGCGCCGAGGGGGACGTCGTCAAGCAGCTTGAGGCCAATGCCGGTGTCAGAGAGGCCTGGGTAGTATACGGCGTCTATGACATCGTCGCAAAGGTTGAGGCTGAGAACACCGAAAGGCTGAAGGAGATCATCAGCGACAACATTCGTAAGCTGGACGGCGTAAGGAATACGCTAACCCTCATCCCGATAGAGGGTTTTCAGAGAAAGTGACCAGAAGATCGTTCGATAGGGAGTAGACGCGTCCATACGCTGAGCGAGTCCTTCTCATCGACGTAGAGGTGGGGCTCGATTGGGCAGAACCGAATCCCATCCCCAATTAGGGCGTGCCGGAATTACGGAATCCGAGGGGCTGCGACCCCTGTGCCTATGCTGAAACATATCTATCGCGGCGTGACCACGATAGCGCATGAAGCGGATGGGCGCCAGGGAATCGCGCCGAATGCAAGATCAGATGATGAAGCGGATGGGGCTTAAGATGGAGGAGGTTCCGAATGCCCTCGAAGTTATAATACACACGGCCGACAAGGTCATCAAGGTCAGCAACCCCTCTGTTACGAAGTATGAGCTCCAGGGCCAGACATTTTTCCAAGTCGCTGGCACGGTCGAGGAATCGGCCGAATCGGCAGGGGAGCGGCCGCCGATCCAATTACCGGAGGAAGATGTATTGCTCGTCGCCCAGCAGGCCGGCGTCAGCCCCGAAGAAGCGAGGAAGGCCCTGGAGGCAACCGGAGGGGATCTTGCTCAGGCGATCGTACTGCTCAAGAAGTCCTAGGGCGGATTCCAGTCCTCGTCTTTACGGCCACCCCGATCTTAAAGCTCAGCATCTCCTCCGGGGAGAGGAGCGCCTTTCCAACGGCCAGGACCTTGCCTCCCTCATCTGTCACTATGGCCTCATCGTTCGGCCTCAGCTCCGGATCGACATCGATCACGTGCCTCGCAAAGACGGACCTCCCCCGCGATATGAATTCACCCACCTCCCTCGCGACTATGACCCTCTGCCTCGGTGGGGGAAAGGCCCTCGCGAACCTCTTAGCGGCCAACGGGGTCAGGGCCAGCAGTCCGGTTGCAGGCATCAACGTAGCAACGACTTGTCCCTTGTACGACGCCCTCCTGATCCTGCCAGTCTTGGCCGAAAACTCTATCCTCGTTTTATTAGGGAACATGGCCTTCCCTGCTGGTGGGCCGAATTGAAAATCGGCAATGGCCCTCAGTTTCACCAACCCCCTTCTCTGTGAGTTGCCGGCACGTGCCCTTGCCCGACGAGCACCTGCATGCATGTGCGGTCTTCGCTTCCCTAATCCTGGATCCTAATCCTTTATCGCCTCGAGTATCGAGACGGCGTTCCAGATGCGGAGCCTCGAGTAGCTTGGCATGTTCGGATCGGACGAGATCTCATCAAGGATGTGTATCGCCGCGGCTGCCCTGACGCCCGGAGTGCCCTGCCCACCCGTGAGCCTATCAATCGCATCCTTCACGGACTTCCGTATGTTCCTTGGGGTCGTGTTGTCGTTCGCGATGATCTGCATGACATTCATGGCATTTTTGATCTTCTCCTCGTTCTCCTGTATCCTCTTCGTCTTCGGCTTCATGGTGGGGCACGAGCGACTGGTCGGATGATTCGCTTATATCTCTTTCAAGACTGGCGCATATCCGATTGTGCTGAATCAGTTCGGGCCGATTCTATGAGCGCCTTCACGTTCTCGACTGGCGTATAGGCCGATAGCTCGCAGCCAGGCATAATTACTGCCGTCGTGTGCTTGGTCGTTATCGCGACGTATTTCCTGACGAGCGCCCTCAACTCGTCGGGCGTCGAATGGAGGCACTGCTGCGTGGTTGGGCCATTCATGGCGCACTTCCTGCCGGCAAATTTTTTAGCCGCCCACTCCCAGAACTCGGTCTGCGTCATCCCCGTTGGCCTGTATGGCATGTCGTATTGGACCGCATAGACCTGCGCCGTCTTCGCGCACCACTCGATTGCTGCCGGTAAATTCTGGCCGCAGATGTGCCAAAAAGGATAACGAAAGGCCCTCTTTGCCTTCTCCATCCATATCTCGTCATATTCCCCGAATTCGGCAAGTTCCTTCGGTCCCCAAGTCCTCGCGCCCCCCCACTCGCAGAAGAACGCGCATCCCCGTTCGGCCGCGAACTGCCTGTAGCCGTCGAGGGACCCAAGGCGCTCCTCTAGGACGAGCCTGAGGTAGTCGTGGATCTTTTGCTTCGGCTGGGTGACCATCCACTTCAGGAACCTCTGGACCTCGACCGTCGACTCGGCGTGGTTGCTCGGGCTGGCGGAGCCGACGATTATGGGGACGGCGTCTCCCATCTTGCGCTGAAAGTCCAGGAGCTGTCGGCAATGGGACACGAATCCGCCCGGGTCGGTCCCCGCCCGTCCCCACCCGTATTTCTCCCACACCTTCTCCTGGAAGAGGCGCGTCGCCTCCTCCAAGGTCGTCGCCACTGGCTTGTACATCACATAATCCCTAGGTCCCCTGAGGATGAAGTGCTCCCCCCTCTTCTCCGGGCTTATCATCGGATCGAACTCGTGGCCGAGATCGACATACATCCAGATCGCGTCGGCCCTCAGATCGGCCCAGGTTCTGATGCACGCGTCCGTCATCTTCGCGTCGTCTTTGTAGATCTCGGGAAATGTGTAGCCCGCGTAGTTCATCTGCCAGTAATCGAGCTCCGGGGCCACAGGCGTTAGGTCGGTGGCCTCGAGCATGAAGGCCTTCTCAAGCCTCTTCCAGTGGGTCATCGTGCCGATGGTCTTTGTGGCCGAGAGCTTACCCGCCCACTGGTCTATCGTGAGCATCGTCGCCATCACTTCCCCCTCAGCTCACTTATGAGCATCTTCAATTTCTCGACCGCTTCCCACGCGTCGCTCGATGCATCGTCTGCGCCGAGTTTCCTCGCCGTCTCCGGGTCGACCGCCGGCCCGCCGCATATGATCTTGACCCTCTCCCTGATGCCGGCCTTCTCGAACGCCTTAACAACTTCGGGCACGTGGAAGAAAGTCTCGCTCATGTACGTTCCGAGTCCCACCAGCTCCGCACCATTTCGGATGGCCGCCTCGACGAATCCTTCAGGCGGGACGTCGATTCCAAGATCGATGACGTTGAAGCCGGCCGACTCGAAGACGGGAATCGCGACATCCTTGCCTACTGTGTGTATGTCCCCGAAGATGGTGCCCATCACGAGCGTAGCCGTGAAGACCCTCTGGGCCCTCTCCCTGCTGATCTTGGGCCTCAACACGTTGAGGGCCGCATAGTACGCATCCGCTGAGGCGAGGACCTCCGACAGGAATATCTCCATCTTTCCGAATTTATCCCCCACCGTCCTCATGCCCTCAGACAATCCACTCACGATGGCATCTGCAGGATCCAGTCCCGATCTGAGTGCCTCATCCGCCGCGATCCTGGCTCCCTCGGCATCCATTCCGATGACGGCTTCCTTCAGCTTCGTTAAGATCTCTTCGTGGCTCAAGGCTCTTACTCTTCCTGTCATTGCCCACGACCATAATCCGGTTTATAAAACCATTATCACTACTTGCGAATGCGGCCTGGGCGGCATCGTTATAAAGAAGGTTCTCGCAAAATGGAACGGGCCATGAGCCATGAGGTTGGAATATCTTGGTCATGCCTGTTTCCGCCTGACGAGTTCAGATGGAGTTAGGGTCGTCATCGATCCATTCGACGGACGGGAATTGGGTTACCCGATGCCGTCGGTCGAAGCCGACTACGTCCTTGTTTCGCACGAGCATACCGATCACAACTACGTAGATGCCCTCCAAGGGAATCCCGCGTTGGTGAGGAGGGATTACGAGGGAAAGGGGATCTCCGTGAAGGCCATCCACGTTTTTCACGATGAAGAAGTAGGTACCAAGAGGGGGAGGAATATGATCTTCGTCGTTAAGATCGATGGGATCGCGCTCGCCCATCTCGGAGACCTCGGCCACATGCTGGACGAGCAGATACTGAGGTCGATGGGGAAGGTCGACGTCTTGCTGATACCGGTGGGAGGGACGTTCACGATAGACGCCGCGAAGGCATCGATAGTCGTCGACCAGGTGAAACCCAAGATAGTGATACCCATGCACTTCGGGACGCCCTCGCTGCAATTCCGCCTGCAGAAGGTAGACGCGTTCCTCCAGGGGAAGGAGAGGGTCAAGAGGCTAGATACGTCCTCGGTCGATCTCAGCCCGAAGGACCTGCCCGATCAGGTTGAGATCTGGGTCCTCAAGTTCCCTCCGCGAGAAATTGAATGATATGAATTCCAACATTTAGCGATGTCCCACAACTCTCGCTCGATCGATATCATCATGGCGCATCGAACCCAATCGCTCTATCACCTTACTGAAGATGTTACCGAACATCGACTGGCCGTTGAATGACTGAGTGCTCTACCAGCTGAGATTTACTCACATAGTTAGTTAATTGGTTATTATCAAGTGGCTCTATACAAAAAGTCTATATGAAGCCTTGAAAGCGTGTTTAGACAGCGGGGAAATCCTTAGCGAGGCCCTAAGGGTGCCCTAAAGGGGTGGGGCAGCCAGGTCTAGCCCGCAGGGCTCATAACCCTGAGATCGGTAGTTCAAGCGCCTCAAAAACGGAACAAATCTACTCCCCGCTACCTAATTTAGCTTATTTTGCAATTCTATATAATTATTGGGGTAATTGTAAAGTGGTTGTTAGGAGAAGATTGCCCCATAATACTTCCTCACCATCTCGGCCACGAAGTCATTGTCGATGAATGGCCCGAAGATGACGGCCCTATCGATGCCGAGCTGGACCATCACGTCCACCCATCCTCCCCACAGGTCGGAGGGCCGTCCAGTCGTGTACTTCCTCGCTTCCTCTCTGGTCCTGATGGGCAGGTATTTCACCGATTCCTCAAATTGGTGATTGTGCATATCTATGACCAACATGCCTCACCGAGCATTTCGTGTGCGGACTGCTTATGCGCAGAGACCATAATGTCTTCTATTATCGTCCCATTTGACATGCAAAAGTTGTGAACACCCGTAAATATGTACTTCTTACCAGTTGGTGCTCTTCCACGAAGCTCACCTGTGTTCGTCCCCGTTACTTTTTCGCGAACCCAAACCCTATCTCCTTCCGCGACCATGTCATCAATGGTCATGAGTAAATCGGGAAAGCCCTTGATAAGCATAGTCAGGAATTGCTTGACATCTTCAGGACCCCCAAATTGATTGGTATGGTCAACATAATCGCGTGCTATCGCCCTTGTTAACCTGGATCATTGAAGGCTGCAGTTGGTATGGGTATTCCCTCACAGTGAATTCCCTCAGCTGACCTTCTTGCGTAACCACGGGGCTATACGAGACTGAGCTGACATTAATGCTTAAATTCAGTGAGTTTTCGTCATATCAATGACAACGATGACCTTTGAACCCCTGATTAGTCTTAAATAATGTACAATCACGCCTCCAGTGCAATTGGTGGCTAGGGCTTGGGTGAGAAGAAGATAGATCCGGTCTTGGACGGGATTGAATTCAGCATCGCCCATTTCGCAGGAGTGGAAAAGAAGAACAAGGTCTTCGAAGGCAAAAATTTGGAGGAAATATCCGTGTATGACCCAACCGTGAAAGCCAGATGGGTTAAGGGCGCGATGGAAAGGCTCGATGCGCTTGTCGACGAAAGGACCCGGAAACAGATCATGGGGTATTGTGGTGCAATGTGCGCGGCAATGTGGAGGAAAAACATAGAGGATGCCAAACAAAAGCTCAAGGAGCGCGGGAACCTGGACGAATACCTCAATGCTGAAGGCATCCCCCGTGAAGGAGACGTGATATATTCCACTTATACACCTTACAAGGATGGAAGGAGATGTTATTGCTTGGGTAATGGCCTTCCAGCCGAAGAGACTATGTCGCCCACGTATTGCCTTTGCGGGACAGGGCACGCCAAGGCATTCTGGGAGGGAGTTCTCGAAAGGCCTGTGAAGGTCGAACTCCTGCAATCGGCCATATCCGGAGCTAAGGAATGCAAGTTCGCGGTTCATCTAGTCGAAAAGGCGCCTGAAGAGCAGTTCAAGTGCAAGGTATGTGGTGTGGCATTCGAGACAGCCAAGGAACTAGAAGAACACGAAGGGGTTTCCCAAAAGTAGCACTGCATATCGTCATTTTAAGGTTTGGATTACACTCATTCGCATGTCCAGAGAGTAAAAAACTTGCTTACAAGAAAAATGGTATACTCCAATAATGGATCTGAAGGCCACGGCTTTCTCGTTGAATGCGCTTTCTGATAAAAAAGGATTTTTATATTCAAAGGGAATGAAAGATATCTGAGAAGCATTTTGGTCATCAAAGGCGAAAATAGAATCATTGCGATCATCGGAGCAGGGGGAACTGCCGGCAGTAAGGTCTCAGAGAAATTATTGCTTGTAGGGAACTATGATCTCCGGTTGTGTGAAAAGGGGGAGGCGATCACGAAGCTCAAAAAGATGGGATTAACTCCCACCGATATAGAAAGCGCTGTACCGGAAAGCGATGTAGTGGTAATGACCGTCCCCGACTCCAAAATAGGGGAGGTAACGAGAAACGTTGTTCCGATGATGAAGAGGGGGCAACGATGATTTTACTCGACCCAGTGGCCGCATATTTAAGAGAAGTCACTTTACGAGACGACTGCGCTTTCATTGTCGCACATCAATGCCATCCACCCTTATTTGGAAAACAAGAGACAGCTGAGGCTTACAATGATTTCTTCGGGGGAATTGCCAAACAGGACATAGTTATCGCTCTACTACATGGAAATGAAGGGGATTTCAAGACCGCGGAAAAAATCTGCATGGACAGCTTCGCCCCTGTCGCAAGGTGTCATAAGGTAACCGTTGACCAAATGGCCGTCCTAGAGCCCATAGCGGCAGAGGTCGTTGCAGGATCTGCTGCAGCCCTCATGAAAGAGGCCCTCGAGGTGTCTGTAGGACACGGGGAACCTGAGGAAGCTGCTCGAGCTTTTATGCTGGGACACATGAGCATCATTCTAGCTATATTTTTCGGAAAGACCGAACACAGGATCTCAGAAGCTGCCATAGCAGCGATAAAATATGGGCGTGGTAGGATTTTTAAAGAGGATTGGCAGGAAATATTCAGAGATGGTGAAATGACGAAGATCATTCACTATATACTCCATGACAAGGGTACTTAGGAGTAAGGTAACGGTCAATCATGATTAAAGGGCTTGATTTCCACGAGTATGAAAAAGTGAAGCCCTTCTTTACAGGCATGGAGTTCGACCTTTTGTTATCCGCGATATTGGAAAGGAACAGCCTTGCGCAGTTATGGGCCGACGATAGGTCTGAGCCTAGCTCGATTTTCCTCTGGGATGAGGCGAACAATGTGTTCTATCTGTCTGGCGCGGAAAGTAACGAACAGTTCAATGAGGGGGTCACAAAGGTCCTGTATCGGGAGATCGTGCCAAAGTTATTGCTTCGGAATAGATTGGACTTCAGATTAAGGGCAACCTCCGTTACGTGGGACAAGGAGCTGCCCACGATCTTTATAGATGCCAACATAGTAGAGGGAGAATATGTTTTTCATTCGCATGAATGGCCAGTAAAGTCCAATTGGAGGGGTAACATGCCGAGTGGCTTCAAGCTTGAGTAGATCGATGAAGGATTCCTCAGCTCCGATTATGTAGACAAGGAGTTCGTACTAGGTGAGATTCGTCAGATGTGGCCTTCTATCGATAGGTTCGTCAAGTTTGGTTTTGGTTATAGCATCTTGACCGAGGGGCGCGTTGTCTGCTGGTGTACAGGCGAGTACGTCAGTAAAGGGAGATGTGGCATTGGCATCGAGACGTTACAGGGATATCGAAGAAGGGGGCTTGCGACGATCGCCGCATCGGCCTTTGTAGAGCGTTGTATGGCCGGGCGCATCAAGCCGTATTGGGAATGCAATGCTGAAAACGTGGCGTCCAGGCGTGTTGCGGAGAAGGTTGGTTTTGCAAGGGAGTCGGTCCATCGCATGTATTCTGGAAAATTTGGCCATACATGGCTACGTCATGGGGTGATTGCCAAGAACGGCATTTTCTCTCGATCGCAGATCATCTGAATGGCTCTGCGACCTGAGATCGCGGAGGTGGGAATACCGCCGCCGGGTTCGACCCACTGTCCAGCCATGTAGAAGTTATCGAGGCCTGGTAGAGTTTTACTCATTTTCAACCCGGCGCTCTCCTGCGTCGGCAGCCACCCTTCGTAAGACCCTTTCCAGTTGCCGGTGTAGCGATGGAAGGTGATCGGCGTAGCCACATCCCGCATTTCGACTCGGCCGGCCAGCCCAGGGAAGCGCTTGTCCAGCACGGCGACGATCTGGTCAGCCGCTCTCTCTTTCTCGGACTTGTAACGATCTGGGCGTTCGTGCAGTCCCTTCCAATAATTGTAATCGGTATACAGCATGACGTTCACCACAGTCTTTCCAGGAGGAGACAATGTGGGATCGAAATTGTAGATCATGACGCCAAGCCGGCGCAATTCCATGCCAACGACCTCAATGGGCCCCGAAAGGGGGAACGTTATGCCGTTTGCTATCGGCGGTATGTCCTCGAACGAGCTGTCGACGCCGAGCGCGATGTATAATAAAGGGGGGAAGGTAGGGAGGCGCTCGTAGTAGCCTCGGACTGTGTCATCCGCGTAACGACCAGCGAGCATGTCGAAGATCGTGGCATGGCCATCGGCTGCGGAGATGACGTAATCGGCGCGATGCTCGCTGCCATCTTCCAGCTTGACACCGACGGCACGGTTGCCCTCAACTAGGACCTTTGCCACCTTTGTGCCGTAGTGAACCTCTCCACCCAAGTTCGAATAACGCCTTTCGATTGCGCGCGAAAACTCAAGGGATCCGCCCACCGGATATCCGACTTCCCCCTTGTGAAGAAAAGAGAGGATCATTAAAAAGAACGAGGCTGGGGAATTGTAATCCCATAGAAGCTCGAAAATTTCGCGAAGCACGGGGTTCTTAATGGGGCCAGAGAATTCGCCCATCGATCTTCCACTCCATTTCTCCTGAAGCAATGTAAATGGGTCCTCGGTCTAGTACGCAGGCTCACGGCATTCTGGAACTTCACCGACGGGCGTCCCTGCTCGCACGAAATCGCGCACACTGCCAATGAATCTCACAACGGGTTCCTTATCTTCTGGAGCTATCTCCAGCATCTGTTGTTTCAGGCGGTCGAGGTCGCTGTATTGCCTGAAGGTCTTGCCGTGTATGCCCTCGATGCGAACGAACTCCTCGTGGTTGATGAAGCACCTCCCCTGAATTGCACCGAGCTCCTCCCACATCCTGTAAAGGCCCGAACTTGGTGCGGTTCCGACAAGCCAGTGCAGGCAGCCGTCGATGGTATAGCCTTTGCGATGCCACGAAGTGCAGAGACCGCCCGGCGCATCGTGCATCTCAAAAACGCTTGTGCGGTAATTGCTCATCTGCCCGTAGCATCCAGCCGATAAACCCGCGATCCCCGCACCGATGATGATGATGGTTTTACCGGACAATCGCCTCTTCATGGAGTGCAACATATGGCCTTTAAAGTATTTGCCTGAAAAAAGGCGATGTGCATTAGGCCAAGTGTATCTGGGTCTAGGTAACCCGCCTACCTGTATCCCCTCTGCACTATCACTTCCTGGGCGACTTTGGAGCGCCTTGCTGAGTCCCTGTCTAAGTAAAACCTGACCTTGGGCAGGATGGATGGCACGCGAAGTCCTGATGCAGGCACTTCCTCAGATATTGGCCCGTCCAATGTTTGCCTGATGGCCTCTGCCTTGAAGGCCTTTGGGACGATTATGTGGATCTTCCTCGATTTGAAAATCGGTGGGAGCGTAAATGTGAGCGCATGCGTCGGAACATCCCCCAGTTTCATGAACTCCCCATCATCCACTTGTTGTGTGCGTGAGGTCTCGGATAACCTGACGA
>Ga0315312_1000728_pt1 | contig 32435 bp, 36 predicted proteins | sample TDP7_MG_FD_203629 | JGI IMG/M metagenome (GOLD analysis project Ga0315312, IMG submission 203629) | Freshwater sediment microbial communities from Lake Towuti, South Sulawesi, Indonesia - TDP7 | ecosystem: Environmental > Aquatic > Freshwater > Lake > Sediment | place: Indonesia: South Sulawesi... | reverse complement strand
GCCCCACTTTCTTATTTCAACGTTATCGTTTTCGTCCTTGCCTACTGGCACCGACTCGTGCATTAGATTTGGCAGATTGAAAAGTATGTGATTAATTTTTTGATGGTAGTTTTGCATTTTTTGTTCGAGACGTTTTATTTTCAAGGGGATTTCTTTCGCCTCTTTGGTTTTCTCCGTCACGTCTTTGTTCTCTTTTTTAAGCCTTGCTATTTCTGCGGTAATTTTATTGCGCATTTCTCTTAATTTGTCTGTTTCTAGTTTTAACTTTCTCCAATTTTCGTCGTATTCCAGTAGATCGTCGACCAACTTTACTTTGGCTAGATCTCCCCGCTTGGTCAAATCTGCTTTTACACCGGCTGGATTTTTGCGCACAAATTTTAGATCGAGCATTGCCAAACCTCATTGAATAAATTTACTCCTAATCTAAAAGTCTTTGTAACTTTCTATATTAGCAAAAACCTACAATCCCATTTTTTGAAAACTAACTATTTAAGTTCGTTTAGAGAGAAGGGCACTGAAAATGGTTTATAAGACAATAAAGGGTGGGTTATGGAAGAGAAAAAGCGGGCCGTAAAAAAGTCTTGGCGGGAGAAGGGGTGGTATGACATCGTCGCCCCACCCATGTTCGGAAGTGCAAAGATAGGTGAGACCCTCGCATCCGACCCAAGCCAACTTCCTGGACGGGTCTTCGAGACCACGCTGGGGGACATCATCGAGGACTTCTCAAAATCTCACATCAAGCTGTACTTCCAGGTGAAGGGCATCGAAGAGGGTCGCGCCCTTACCAGCTTCATAGGGCACGACATGGCTCGTGATTACATCCGGAGCCAGATCCGACGGCGGGCGACGCGCATCAGCAACATCTCGACCGTGACGACCCAGGACGGCCACAGGCTTCGGGTCAGCTCGATCGTCACAACGCTCCGCCGCGTCCAGAGCTCGCGGCTCGAGGCAATTCGTAGGGACATGCGGAAGGTGATCGAGGCCCGAGCCGGGGAGCGAACGTTTGACCAGTTCGTGCAGGAGGTCGTGCTGGGAAAGCTCGCAGCGGACATCTACAAGGCGGCCAAGCGTTACTGCCCAGTGAAGCGGGTCGAGGTCTGGAAAACGAAGGTACTGGCAGGCCCCGCGTAGTTGGCGATTTTAAAGATAAGAATTCCACCGGTCTTTGACTGGTGGTTAGGGAGATTCTCAAGGTCTCCAATCTGGAAGTGGGCTACTGGGAGCTTTTTTCAGTGAATAAGTCAGGATAATCTCATTAACTTTAGCGGCGGGATCCACTTCCGTTGGTGGGTTGGACCAAAGGACCAAAGGCCTTATAAATTACTTTCACCGACCTCTCTCCCCCAAAATTGTTTAACGGCTTTTCATCACTTTTCGATTGAGGATGAAAATGTTGGTCCAGAAAGCGGTTAAAGTTCCGATTCATTACGCTACGACGAAGAACAAGCTTCATATGCTAAACCGGCTGACGGCGCGGTTGACCTATGCCGTCAAGCTCTGGAGTGAGGTGATCGAGCGGTATGAGATTCGCACGAGGCGAGAACTGCAACAATTGGAGCATCAACACTTTGTCAGGGATCAGACGGGATTGTCGGCCGGGTTCGTGCAGCAGTGTGGCAACCAAGCTCTCTGGATGTGGGAGTCCTATCGCGAGCTTCACTCGAAGTGGCAGAAAGCAATAGAGAAGGTACGCGCGCGAGGAAATGAATCATGGCTGCGCAAGCTGTCGGAGCGGGAGCCATCGAAACCATTTCAGGGGGAGAACTCAAATAGAAAAATCCCAACTCGATTCGATTATCGCACGGGTGAAGTCGAGCGTAGCGAGCGGGTAAAACTCAGTCAGCTGCTCATCCGAATTTCAACGCTCAAGAAGCATGAAAGGCTGACGATTTTTCTGAACCCCTCGAGCTATCACATTGAGCTCCTTAAGCGAGGGGAAATTCGAGATTTCCAACTTGTGAAGCATGGCAAAAAGTATCACGCTCATATTGTTGTGCAATATGAGGTTGAGGAGCAGCCCATCCACGCGGTTCGGGGAGTGGACCTCGGCATCAGGCGGAGCGCGGCGACCGTGTTGCTGCGCCCCGATCGACCCCTGAGGCGAGAGGATTTCTCCGTGATCTGGGATGGGCTGAAAAGGCAGCGATTGAACCAGTTGAACAAGCGAGTCGCGGAGCTTCAACAAGCGAAGAAGTGGGAAGTACTGAAACGGATGCGGGAAAAACGGCGAAGAGTCGCAGAGTACTACGACCGTCTGACCGCCAAGCGGATAGCGGAAATCTCAAGCGGGTGCATTGTTGCAATGGGTTACCCGAAATGGATCAAATACGAAAATTACCGGGGCAATGGCAAACGGAAGTTGCGGCGCTTGATGACAAGATGGACATATGGGCGGATAACCCGTTACGTGCGAGAGGAATGTGCTGAGAAAGGCATTAAAGTCGCTGAATCAAATGAGCGGTGGAGCTCGATGGGATGTCACCGATGTGGCTCACGCAACACCGAGCGCCTGACCCAGTCTGCGATATACTGCTACAATTGCGGCCTAGTTTACAACGCCGACTTCAACGCTGCAATAAACATCGGCTCCAGTATTTTGGCAGTGCCTCGGAGCCGAGGGGTGCAGTTGGACCACCCCGAGCTGCGAATGATCCGGCCGGAGAGGCTGGGGAGTGCAGAAGCCGCCGGTCTAAGACCGGCGGTAGTTCACTGGGCAAGCTCTTCGGTACTTCAGGCATACGAGGCGTAGTGGGTGATCAGCTCACCCCGGAGCTCGCGCTCGACATCGGCTTGGCTCTCGCGACCCACTTGGGCGGCGAGGGCAGCGTCGTCCTAGGTAAGGATCCCCGCACCTCAAGTGACATGCTCGAGAGTTGCCTGACTTCGGGCCTGCTCTCGGGGGGGTGCGACGTCAAACGTCTCGGCATCGTCCCCACTCCGGCCGTAAGTTTTGCAGTTCGTCGCCTCAACGCAAAAGCCGGCGTTATGATTACGGCATCGCACAACCCTCCCGAGTACAACGGGATCAAGTTCTGGGGCTCCGATGGTGTCGCGTACGCGCCCAAACAGGAGGGGGCGATCGAGCGAATTTACTTCGGCAAGCGGATGAAGCCCGTCGCTTGGGATCGGATAGGCAAGGTCGGGGCGGTCGATGTCCTGCCGAGCTACATCGACGAGCTTGCGGGTGCCGTCAAGCTGAAGCGTGGGCATAAGGTCGTGGTCGACTGTGGCAATGGGGCTGGCTCCTTGGTGACACCCTACTTGCTCCGAAAGCTGGGCTGTGAGGTGGTGACCCTGAACTCGCAGCTCGATGGGTTCTTTCCCGGCCGCGGTCTAGAGCCCTCACCCGAGAATCTGGAGGAACTCTGCAACGTGGTCAAATCTCTTGGTGCCGACATCGGCCTTGCACACGATGGCGATGCTGATCGGATAGCCGCAGTCGATGAGAAGGGTCGGGTGGCGGAGCCCGACAAGCTGCTGGCGCTGATATCGGCGCACCAAGCGAGGAAAAAAGGCGATGTCGTGGTGACCACCGTCGATGCTTCAGGGACCGTCGATGAGCGCGTCGGTGCGAAAAAAGGGAAGGTGGTTCGAACGAAGGTTGGTGATGTCAGCGTGGCGGCGGAGATCAGAAAGCGGGGCGCGATTTTCGGTGGGGAGCCATGCGGCGCGTGGATATTTCCGGAAGTCCATCTTGTGCCGGATGGACCGCTCGCTGCAGTCAAGATCCTAGAATTGTTAGACTTCACGGGGAGAAGACTTTCTGAGTTACTCGATGAACTCCCTGAGCACCCAACTGTAAGGAAAAAGATAACATGTCCAAATGGGAAAAAAGCGGCAACGATGAAAAAATTCGAGGCGAGGTTGAGAAGGGAGTTCAAAGGGATTAGCGATGTGCTGACCATCGATGGCATCAGATTTTCTTTTACAGATGGTAGCTGGGCCCTCGTCAGACCATCAGGAACGGAGCCCTACATCCGGGTAACCGCCGGAGGAAAAAAGGAAAAAATTGTGGAAAAAATTGCCGGAAAAGCCACCAAGATTTTGAAATCTTTAGTCTGAGGACGTTTTACGGCGTTTTATGCGAAAATATATGGTGTATCGCACTCACCCCTGCAGTTTTTTATTAGGCTAGCTCCCAGCTTTAATTGGGATTACGTGAAGGCAGTCGTCTTAGCTGCCGGACTAGGAACGCGAATGCGCCCGTTAACTTTTACAAAGCCGAAATTCTTGCTCCCGGTCGCCGGAAAGCCCGCCCTCGATCACGTGCTCCTCCTCCTAAAAAATGCAGACATGGATAAAATTGCGATGGTTGTGGGGTACGGGAGGGAGCAAATCGTAAAACGCTACGGCGATGGTTCACGGCTAGGCATAAAGCTGCGATATCTTTTCCAAAAGAAGTTGCTGGGCACAGCGAACGCCGTTTCGCTTGCCGAGGATTTCGTCGATGGGGATCGATTCCTCGTAATGAACGGCGACACCCTTGTCGATCAGGAGTCTTTGAACGCGTTTCTGAAGCGCTATGAGGAGATTGGCTCGAGCAAGAATTTTGGAGGCGTCATGGGGACGATCGAGGTTGAGGAGCCAGAGCAGTTCGGGATAGTTTTTCTGAAGGGAGGAAAGGTCAGCGAGATAGTCGAGAAGCCGAAGCGGATCAAGAGCAGGTTAGCGAATGCGGGCATATACGTCTTCGACTCCAAGATTTTTGAGGCGATCAAACGAACGAAGAAATCTAAGCGGGGAGAGTACGAGCTGACTATGTCGATGAAAATTTTAATCAACAGCGGCAAGGCGATTTACACCTCTCCGCTCAATTTATGGGCTGACATTGGCAGGCCTTGGGACCTGTTGGTGGCAAATGAGTACTTCTCGCAGGGGCAGCGCGGGGAGATCCGTGGCAAGGTCGAGGTGGGCGCCTATATTGAGGATAACGTTTACGTTGGTGAGGGCTCGCGCATCCGCTCTGGCTCATACATCTTAGGGCCAACTTATATCGGAAAGGATTGCGACATCGGGCCAAATTGCTTCATAAGGCCATGTACGAGCATAGGCGACGATGTCAGGATAGGCAACGCGGTGGAGGTCAAGAACAGCATCATCATGGATCACACGAGCATCGGGCACCTCTCTTATGTGGGTGATAGCGTCATAGGCAGCAACTGTAACCTTGGGGCGGGGACGACTATAGCAAACCTGCGCCTAGACGAGAAGCCCATCAAGATGGAGGTCGGTGGCAAGGTGGTTAGCAGCGGCAGGCGAAAGTTGGGCACGATAATCGCCGACAACGTCAGGACCGGCATTAACTGCACGATAAACGTCGGCGTGAAGATCGGTCCGGATTCGGCGGTCGGACCCGGGGCAGTCGTTTACGAAGACGTTCCACCCAACACGATGGTATTCGTGAAGCCCGTCGTGGTAAAAAGAGGGTGGAAACCAGGTAGGGTGTCTTGACATGAGCGAGCGCGTCCGCAAAGCACTTCGGAGGAATTACCCGAAATTAGCCGAAGAATGGGGCGGGGTAGGGACCGTAAGAATAGACGCCGTGCGTACGAGCCTCAAGGAGGCAGAGAAGGTAACACCTAGCGTGCAGGGTTACCAGCCCACCATTATTGACTTCATCCGACGTTGCGAGAACGATGACCAAGCGCTTGGGATAATTAATTATCTAGAGAGGCGGGGAGAGATCGAGTCAAGCTATGCTCGGCGGTTGCGCGTCCAGCTAGCTGAGCGGGGGCTCAGGAGCTTCGGCAAACAAAGGAAGCCCGGCTGCTATGAGCGCGGCGAGACGGGTTAAGGATGCTTGAGTTAGGACTCGTCGGCAAGCCCAATACCGGCAAGACCACTTTTTTCAACGCAGCAACGTTAGCGAACGCCCCCGTTGCAAGCTACCCTTTCACCACCATCGATGCGAATGTGGGGGTCACCTACGTGCGAAGCCCGTGCCCCTGTCGCGAGCTCAAGGTGACGTGCAATCCCCAAAACTCGAAATGCGTTGATGGGGTCAGATATGTACCCATCCGGATGATAGATGTTGCGGGTTTGGTCGAGGGAGCCCACATGGGGCGGGGCTTGGGCAATCGCTTTCTGGACAACCTCCGGATGGCGGCCGCGCTGGTCCACATCATCGATGCTGCTGGGTCAACCGATGCGGAGGGCAAACCCTGTCCGCCAGGCACCCACGACCCGGTTCAAGATATAGATTTTCTCGAGGTCGAGATCGCGGCGTGGTTGCGGGGCCTGCTTATTAAGGACTGGCCTAAGTTTGCGCGCAGGGCAAAGTACGAGGAGCTCGACCTGGTCAAGGAGATAGCCGGGCGCTTTAGCGGGCTGGGCATAAAGGAAAGTCACGTTGCCCTAGCTTTCCGGGAGGCTGGGGTAGATCGTTCTGATCCAGAGAGATGGTCAGACGACGACTTACTGCGCTTCGTGGCGGAAGTTCGAAAGGCAAGTAAGCCCATAATGATTGCCGCGAATAAAGCAGACGTGCCGGCGGCCGAGCCGAACATCGAGCGTTTGCGCCAGCGGGGATACCTTGTGGTCCCGACCTGCTCCGAAGCCGAGCTCATCCTGCGGCGTGCTGACGAGAAGGGGCTCATGCGTTATGAGCCAGGCAGTGGTAATTTCGAGATTCTCAAGCCGGAATCTTTGAACGAGCAACAGCGCAAGGCGCTCAAGATGATCCAAGCTCTGTTGAAGAAGTGGGGTTCGACTGGAGTACAACAAGTGGTGGATAAGGTGGTTTATGAGCTCCTGAATTTGATCGTAGTTTACCCCGTCGATGATGAACACAAGCTTACAGACAAGAAGGGTAATGTGCTCCCCGACGCCTACCTCGTCCCCAAAGGAACGACCGCTCGCGAGTTCGCGTATGTCATTCATACTGACCTCGGTGAGTCTTTTATCTATGCGATAGACGTGCGGACGAAGCGGAGGCTTGGGGAGGATTACGAGCTCGAGGGAGGAGATGTAATCCGGATAGTCGCGGCGAAAGGCAGGTGAATGATGAAAATTGTCATCATAAATCCGAACACCGGACGACCGGAGCGGATAGAGAACGAGGCGGCTTGGCCCCCCCTTGGGCTGCTCTACATCGGGGCCGTGTTGCAAAATGCTGGGCACGAGGTCAAAGTTATCGATAACGCGAGGGTTCAGTTACCGGTCGAAAAAGTTGTCGAAAGGGTAAAGCGAGAGGACCCAGAGGTGGTGGGGGTAAGCGCCCTAACTCCAACTTTCAAGCAGGGCGTAAAAATCGCGAGCGCCATCAAGACCGAGACCCCCGACGTGAAAATTATTTTCGGAAATTATCACGCAACGTTCACCTACGAGAGGCTGCTGACGAAGTACCCCATCGTCGACTACGTCGTACTGGGCGAAGCTGAATATACTGTTCTAGAACTTGTCGAAGTGCTGGAAAAAAACGGGAAGGCAAAAAGGGTAAAAGGTGTAGCTTTCAGGCACGATGGCGGAGTTGTTAAAACGCCGCCGAGGCCGTTCATCCAAAATCTCGACGAACTCCCTCTTCCCGATCGAACGCTGTTGGAACAGGCGTATCATTCTGAGCTAGTGGGAATTCTTGGGAGCAGCGGAAAGTTCACCACTGTGCTGACTTCACGGGGCTGCCCCTACAACTGCAGATACTGCGCTTGCGCGGCCTTCTCGCAGCGAAAAGTCAGGTTCAGGTCTCCGGAGGCTGTTGTCGCTGAGATGGAGCAGCTGCAGGGGGAAGGTTATGAAGAAGTTGGATTCGTTGACGATAATTTGCTCTTGGATAGACACAGGATGGAAAAAATTTGTGACCTGCTGATGGAGAAGGGAATCAAACTCAACCTCTGGGCGGAGGGGCGGGTCGATCAGGCGTCGCGCGAGATGTTGCGCAAGTTCGCCCGTGTTGGCTGCAAGACGATTTATTTCGGGGTGGAGAGCAGCAGCCAGAAGGTTCTGGATTATTACGGGAAAAATATTTCACCCGAGCTCAGCCGAAAGGCCATGCTCAACTGCAAGGAGGCGGGCATCGAGAATGTTATAGGCTCTTTCATTGTTGGTGCTCCTATCGAGACTAGAGAGGATATCAGACAGACCTTCGACTTCGCCATAAACCTGAAGGGCATGGACTTCCCACAGATGAACGTCCTCATGCTCTCACCCGGAATGAATCTATGGGACATGGCGGTGCGCGAGGGCTATCTCGATGAAGAAAAATGTTGGGAGGAGGCGTTCGCGGCAGTCAGCGTTTACCCTTCCTACTTAAAAGAAGGAGAGCTCTGCAGGATGATTGACCACTTCTACGCGGAGTTCATTAAGCGCCCGACGTTCTTGACTTTGCAGCTGTTGAAGACGATGCGCAGTAGGTACCGCTTGAAAATCATCTTGGCGAACCTCATGGCTAGGACAAGCTTTAGGGCGACCTTTCGGCAGCTCACGGGTGGATGAGGCAACCTGCGCAGATATAAGATAGTTTCTCTTAGTTTCTTCAAACGTGTGGGGAATAAATTTGGTAAAAATTTTGGTGGCGGACACCATCCACGAGGACGGCGTCAAGGCACTGAGAGAGTTCGCGGATGTCGAGGTGGCCACGGGACTAACGCCATCCAAGCTGCTGGAGAGGATTAAAGAGTGCGAGGTGTTGGTCGTGCGAAGCGCGACGAAAGTAACCAAGGAGCTAATTGAAGCAGGCAAGCAACTTGAGGTAATTGCCCGAGCGGGGGTGGGACTTGATAACATAGATGCCAAAGAAGCCGAGGCGCGGGGGATCAAAGTGCTCAACGCCCCTGAGGCTCCGACCGTCGCAGTGGCGGAACTTGTGCTCGCGCACATGCTGGCTTGGGCCAGGCATTTGCCCCGCGCGGATTCAGGCATGAAAGCGGGGAAGTGGGAGAAGGAGCAGCTCATGGGCAGCGAGCTTCGGGGAAAGACCATCGGCATCGTCGGCACTGGACGTATAGGTCAAGAGGTTGGTTATAGGGCAAAGGCGTTTTCGATGAATTTGCTTGCTTATGACACCACGCAGCGCCCGGAATTTGCAGAGCAAACTGGCGCGAAATACGTTGACATAGGCACGCTTTTTAGAAAATCTGATTTCGTGACGCTGCACGTGCCCTTGGTACCCAAGACCAAGCACATGGTGGGTAAGCGCGAGCTCGACCTAATGAAGCCGACAGCGGTGTTGATTAACACTTCGCGGGGCGGGGTCGTTGACGAGGGGGCGCTTGCCGAAGCGCTACGGACGGGGAAAATCGCCGGGGCCTGCCTGGACGTTTACGAGCTGGAGCCGCCCCGCGGTAGTCCTCTGCTCAAGCTGCCGAACGTCGTGCTCACGCCGCACCTCGGGGCTTCGACGCGCGAAGCGCAGCGAGATGCGGCGATAATTATATCCCAAAAAATAAAAGAGGCGCTCACCACGTAGGGTGTTTGTATGTACAGATACCTGAGAAAAGGACAGAAATCAGCCGAGTTGCGTGAGCTCATGCATAGGCGAATGAGGGATTGGCGGCGTGGCCCGACAATAGTGCGGGTCGAGCACCCAACTAGGCTGGACCGCGCTCGGGAGCTGGGCTACAAGGCGAAGCAGGGTGTGATTGTCGTTCGAGCGCGCGTGCGGAAGGGTGGGCGTCGGAAGGTGCGCCCTTGGCGGGGGCGAAGACCGAAACACATGGGAGTTCGCAAGCTCGTTCCTAAGAAGAGTATCCAACTAATCGCGGAGGAGCGGGCAGCTCGGAAATACCCGAACTTGGAAGTCTTGAACTCCTACCCACTTGGCTCCAACGGCACCCGCGAATATTTCGAGGTGATCATGCTCGATCCAAACCACCCCGCAATTCTAAGTGACCCCAGTCTCGGGTGGGTGGCCGGTGAGGCGCATCGCGGGCGGGTTCATCGTGGGTTGACGCGGGCCGGAAGGAAGGCGCGTGGGCTACTCCATAAGGGAAAGGACACCAAGAAAGCCAGCCCCCGTCCTAGAGCTCGCTGGCGCGGCTGAAGTGATGCAAGATGGAATTCCCATTCAGGAGTGCAGTCGTGAGCACATTCGCGCATGCGACTGAGGATGAGGGGCGCGTGCTCAGCGTTTTGAAAACTCTGCTACCTGAGGGGGTCGGAGTCCGTCGGTTGGAGCTCGAGGGCCACCACGGCAACCCAATTGTAAACCTCGAGGCAAAGATTGAGCAGCGGAAGCTTCTCCGCGAGCTCTGGCAGCGCGTCCTGGCAAAGCTGCGCATGGGTGAGCTAAAAAAGCTAAGCAAAATTGTGCCCGAGAGGGTCGATGGGGATTGCTTTTTTTATCTAAGGTTCGATAAGCAACTAGCGCATTTGGGAAAACTTGTGCTCGCCGACAGCGGTGATGCTATTCACTTTAAACTGAAAGTCGCGACCTACCCAGCTAGGCGTGAGGTCGCGGTTAAGTTAATAGAAAAGTTCATAGGGGCTGACCGGAATGAGGCAGAGGCGCAGGTACATCGCTTTTGAACTTATCGGCAGTGAGGCTGGTAAAGGTGATATCATGCGGGCGATCTCTCACTCACTTTTAACCCACGACCCAGCATTCGATTGGGGGGTGCTCAAGTTGGTTTTTCACGATGTTGGTTCGAGACGAGGTTTGTTGCGCTGTGGGCATAAACAAGTTGGGGAGCTCAAGGCGGCGATGACAAACATTAAAAAAATTGGCAGCAAAAAATCATCGCTCGTGATTTTGGGAGTTTCAGGTACACTCAAGGCAGCGAAGAGGAAGTTCCTGGGGCCCGCTTAACCAAAGTATTATAAATGTTCCCGCTTTAGAGACAATAGTTACAATCATCCATTAACAAGGTGGAAATACATGGCCTTTATGCCGCCTGGAGCTGGCTACGATAGGGCAATAACCGTCTTTAGCCCTGATGGTAAGCTCTTCCAGGTTCAGTACGCCCAAGAAGCTGTGAAGCGGGGTCTAACAGCCCTGGGCATCAAGGTAAACGAAGGCGTGGTTTTGGCTGCGGAAAAGAGAGTTCGGAGTAATCTGGTGGAGGAAGTGTCGATTGAGAAGATATTCCAAGTGGACGAGCATATTGGAGCTGCAGCTTCTGGGTTGATTGCTGACGCTCGCGTGCTGATTGATCACGCGCGCCTAGAGGCACAGATCAACCGCTTGCGTTACGATGAGCCGATTAGCGTGCAGGCGCTGGCGAAGCGCATCGGCGACATCAAGCAGCTCTACACCCAACATGGGGGCGTCAGGCCCTTCGGGGCTAGGCTGCTGATTGCCGGCGTCAACGCTGAGAGCGCTCACCTTTTCGAGACAGATCCTAGTGGCGTCGTTGCAGCATACAAGTCCCAGGCGGTAGGGGGTGGGGCCCCTGCGGTCATCGAGTTTCTCGAGCGTCGCTACGACGAGAAGATGCCACTCGACGACGTAGTTATCCTCGCACTTGAGGCGCTTCGGGCTGTAATCGAGGGGGAGCTCGGCCCCGAAAAGGTGGAGATGGCAATCATCCCGAGCAAGACCAAGCGTTTTGAGAAGCTCAGTTTCGAGGATTTGTCTAAATACATTAAGCGAATGGGACCCAAGCCGCCAGCCAAGCCCGCCAAGGAGTAGCGGGTTATGGTAAGGCTTGAGGATGCAGTTATTGCAAGGCTGTCCAGTTGCGGCACGGTTTTTGAAGTGCTTGCCGACCCCGAGTTGGCTCTCGCTCTAAGAAAGGGAGAAGAGATAGACATGCACTATGTGCTCGCCATCGATAAAATTTTTAAGGACTCCAAGAAGGGCGAAGCGGCCTCCGAAGAGATGACGAAGAAGGTTTTCGGCACGCTTGACGTGTTCAAAATCGCTGAACAAATAATCCGGAAGGGTGAGGTCCAAGTGACAACTGAGCAGCGCCGCAAGATGCGTGAACAGCGACATAGGCAAGTGGTGACGCTCATCTCGAAACGGGCCATAAATCCACAGACGAGCCTACCCCATCCTCCCGCACGAATCGAGAATGCACTGGTTGAGGCCAAGGTACATGTTGACGAGTTCAAGAGCGCCGAGGAGCAACTCCCCGGCATCATAAAGGCACTGCTGCCGATCATTCCCCTAAAATTCGAGACGCGGAGAATTGCGATCAAGATTCCTGCGAGCTACACTGGTAAAGCCAACCGGGTGGTGAAGAACTTCGCAACCGTCAAGCAGGAGCAGTGGCTTAACGATGGCTCCTGGGCGGCGGTCGTTGAGATTCCCGCTGGCATCCAAGGGGAATTCTTTGACAAGCTCAACGATTTAACTCGAGGAGAGGTAGAGACCAAGGTGTTGTAATGCTCTACGTTCAAAATCGTGAGTTGGTCGTACCAGGACAGCTGATCGCCGAAGGGGGCTATCGGGTCCATGAGGGTGCGTTTATTGAGGGCAAGCAGGTTTACGCATCAGTCGTGGGGCTCGCAGACCTGCGCGGGCATGATATCCGTATCATCCCCCTGCAGGGGCGTTACATCCCGAAGCCTGGCGATGTCGTAATAGGTGTGGTCGTGGATTCTTACTCCTCGGGCTGGATCCTCGACATGAACTCGCCCTATACGGGAAATCTCTTCGTCTCAGATTTACTGCAACGAAAGGTTGACCTCGTCCGCGAGGACATCAGCCAATATCTCAGCATCGGGGATGTGGTAATTGCGAAAGTCAGAGATGTCGATGAGCGAATGCGCGTTCAGCTCGAGACGGGCGAGCCTGGGATGGGTAGGGTCGAAAAGGGCAAACTTGTCGAGATCTCGCCCGCGAAGGTCCCCCGAGTTATCGGAAAAAAGGGATCGATGCTCAACACCCTCCAGGACGTCGGCGAGTGCAAGTTAATGGTCGGCCAGAATGGGCGAATAATGATTTTGGGAAAGAACCCCCGCATGATTAATGCTGTTGTAGAGGCCTTGCTCATGATCGAGCGCGAGGCGCATATCTCCGGCTTGACCGATAGGGTGCACCTCATGCTTGAAAAGATAAAATCCGAAGGAGGGGAATGAATGGAAAAACCTGAAAAACTCATCGAGAACGGCATGCGGCTCGATGGTCGCATGCCGGATGAGTTGAGGCCGTTGAGGATAGAGGCGGGAATTTTGGAGCGGGCCGATGGGTCGGCATACGTCGAGCTTGGGGCTAACAAGGTACTCGCGGCGGTCTACGGGCCGCGGGAGATGCATCCACGCCACCATCAGCAGCCGGATACGGCGGTGCTGCGATGCCGCTACAATATGGCCCCGTTCTCGGTGGAGGAGCGGAAGCGCCCCGGGCCTGATAGGCGCTCGGTGGAGATATCGAAGGTGACGCGGGAGGCGCTCGAGCCCGTGCTGTTTCTCGAGCTTTACCCCCGCTCGGTAATAGATGTATTCATCGAGGTCCTACAGGCGGACGCGGGGACACGTACTGCAGGCATAAACGCTGCGGCCGTGGCACTAGCAGATGCGGGCGTTCCGATGCGCGATATGGTTTCATCGGTTGCAGTAGGGAAGATAGACGATACAATAGTGCTTGACCTGACCAAGGATGAGGATAATTGGGGAACGACGGACATGCCAATAGCGATGGTGCCTAGGAAGAAGCTGATCACATTACTGCAGATGGACGGCCACTTCACCAAGGAGGAGTTCGGGCAAGCATTGGACCTCGCATTTAAGGGATGCGAGCAGATATACGAGAAGCAAAGGCAAGCCTTAAGGGAGAAATACGCCATTAAACAGGAGAAATGAAGCATGTACGAAATAGTTTCAAGCGTCAGGCGCGATTACATCGCTGACCTAGCACGTCAGGACAAGCGAATAGATACTCGAACGATGGATCAGTTTCGAGAGGTTTCGGTTGAGGTCGGTCCGATCAAGAGCGCCCAAGGCTCAGCTCTTGTTAAGATAGGAAAGACTCAGGTAATAGCAGGCATTAAGATGGAACACGCTGAGCCGTTTCCAGATAAACCAGATAGCGGGATGCTGGTCGTTAACGCCGAACTTCTGCCTCTGGCGTCACCCACTTTTGAACCAGGGCGGCCCGATGAAAACGCGATTGAGCTAGCTCGCGTGGTCGACCGAGGCATACGTGAGTCAAACGCTATCGACTTGGATAAGCTGGTGATAAAATCCGGTGAGGATGTCTGGGCAGTATTCATCGATATCTATGTGCTCGACCACGACGGGAACTTGATCGACGCCTCGGCGCTCGCGGCGATGGCAGCGCTCCTGAACACGGAGCCGCCTGAGGATGAGGCGTGGACGCTGCCCGAGTTTCCAATCCAGAAAAGGCCCGTGACGGTGACCGTCGCGAAGATCAACAACAAGCTTATGGTTGACCCTTGTCTGGAAGAGGAAGGAGTAATGGAAGCACGCATATCAATAGCGACGATTGAGGACGGCAGCATATGCGCGATACAGAAGGGCGGCATCGGGTGGTTCTCGCTGGAGGAGCTGGAACAGGTTTACGAGCTGGCCAAGGTCGAGGGAGCGGAGCTTAGAGCAAAACTGGGGTGAATGCGTGCCTCGAGCAAAGAAAGTCGGCCCTACGGGGAGATTTGGTCCACGTTATGGCACGAAGGTACGAAAGCTCGTGCTTGAGGTGGAGCGCAAGCTCCGGCAGCGCTACAAGTGCCCGAGTTGTGGGGCGGTAAAAGTCAAGCGATTGGGCACCTCGATCTGGCAATGTGGACGTTGTGGAGCTAAGTTTGCTGGCGCGGCGTATTCGCCTTCAGCGCTGGCTGCAGCCCCGAAGGAGTCGATGCCGGCCGAGGCGGAGGAGGGTTAGGTGTTGAGGTGTAGTAATTGCGGAAGGCAGATAGATAAACTTCCTGAAGGGCGCGTGAGGTGCTCCCATTGCGGATCTCGCATGCTATTTAAACCCCGCCCTGAGGTGGTCCGTAAAGTCAGGGCGAGGTAAATGCTAATCTCCACTTCTAGGCGCCCAGGACATCGCACGAGAATTTTATGTAGGGAGTTCACGCGGGTTCTTCCGAATGCGACCTACGTGCCGCGCGGGGCAAAAACGATAAATAAACTAGCCTCGCTCGCCAGCTCGCTCGGTCACGATCGCGTGATGGTCGTGAATAGCCTCGCAGGGAGGCCTAGTGAGCTACGGTTTCTGGCTGTTGCTAAAGGCTGGCGATGGCTCGACGCACGGGTTGAGTTGGGTAAGGTCAAGCTCCAACGGGACCTTGGACAGAAGACCAAACTCGAAGGTACAAAATTTTACGCCGAAGGCCAAAAGGCGCGGAATCTCACAAATTTTCTCGGTGAGTTATTAGGCTTACCCATATTAAATAAGCTGTCAAAAACAGGTGGAATCGTCCTGATAACTTCCGACGATGAGCTTCAGCTCCAATTCCAGCTCAGGCCGAGCTCCGAGGTGATTGGGCCAGTGCTCCAAATAGCGAGTTTCGGGGGGTTGCGTGGTGAAAGCGGAGCAGGCTAGCGCGAGCATAGAGTTCGCTTTCAAGAGCGCGCGCGAGGCTGGGGCAGTACAGCAGGCTCTCAGGCCTGAGGAAGCTTTACCAGCCTCGACGCGGTGCAGGGCGAGTATCCGACGCAGGAAAAACGTTTTATGTCTGCGGATAGATGCAGAAGATACAGCAGCCCTACGCGCAGCGTTGAATTCGTTCCTCCGGTGGACGATCGTCGCGCGCGATGTGATTGAATCAAGGAGAAAGTAAATGGAAAAGCTATCACCTCAGCTGCGCCATCAGCTCGCGCAGTTTCGGCAGGCACAGCAGCAGGCCCAAGTCTTGATGACACAACGACAGCAGCTCGAGCTACTTTTACGAGAAACCGAGCGGGCCCTCGAGGAGTTAGGGAAACTGCAAGAGGGGGCCACGGTCTACAAGAGCGTGGGGACCATATTGGTCAAGTCGGAGCGGGAGGAGCTTAAAAAGAGCCTTGGTGAGCAGAAGGAGACCCTCGACCTGCGAATAAAAACTCTCGAGCGTCAAGAGGAACGTATCGTCCAACGCTTGCGAGAGATGCGCGAAAAGCTCGAGGGGGCTCTCAAGGGCAAGAGTCCTAACGAAGAGGCGTCTTAGTTTAAGTGAAATCATGAAGGAGTTGGCTAATTTTTTGGCGGGGGCTGCCGAGCGTGGGCAGCAAATCCTAGTGCTATGTCACCATAATGCCGACCCCGACGCCGCCGCCAGCGCGATTGTGCTTGCGGAGGTCCTTAATAGCTTGGGCGCGCGGACCAGAGCCGGGGTTTCTGAGAGCCTCGGTCTTATCTCCCAGAACCTCCTGAGGGCGTTCGGGCGAGAAATCGCGATAAACCCCCCGTTGGAAGCGGATCTCGTTGTGCTCGTCGATACCTCAAGCTTGGAGCACCTCGGCAAGCTTGGGAAACAACTCGAACAAAGGATGCCAAAACTAGTGGTGATCGACCATCATCGCCCGGTTGAGGCAATGAAACAACTGACAAGCTTTTACTTTGTTCAAGAGGAGTTCGCATCCGAGTCGGAACTCATCCTGCAGCTCATCCGGGAGCTGGGCGCGGAGATGACTCCGGAGGGGGCCTCCTTATTGCTTGCTGGCATCATAAGCGACACCGCTCACTTCAGGTTCGCGAAGGATCAAACCTTCGAGGCAGTCAACTCCCTGATAAAAGCAGGTGCCGACTACAGGCGCGTGCTGGAGGCGCTGAGGCTGCCCGAGGATCCCTCGAAGCGGGTCGCGATGCTGAAGGCCGCGCAGCGGGTGGAGCTGCGTCGGATTCATGGACAGTTGGTAGTTCTCTCTGAGCTGGGCTCCTTCGAGGGCGACGCGGCGTCGATGTTGGTGCGAATCGGGGCAGATGTAGCGATCGTCGGCTCGGAGGAGAAGGGTAGGATAAGGCTCAGCGGGCGCGCGCGCCAAGAGATCTTGAAGGCGACGGGGCTTCATTTGGGCGAGCTCATGGAGCAGCTTGGGAAGCAATTTGGGGGCAGCGGGGGCGGACATGCGGGCGCCGCGAGCATGAACGGCAAGGGAAAGCTAGAGGAAGCCAAAAAATATCTGTTCAAGGCCCTTCAGCAGAAGCTAAAACCCAAGGAATGATTGGATGGCAATTTCTGCTCGTGAGCTTGCAGAGCTCGAGCGTGCAGGCTACCGATTCGTCGGCGAACACAAACACGGCGCGGTCAAGGTCTGTCACTGGACGCGAAAAAGCTTGCTCGAGCGAGGGTCTTGCTACAAAGAGCAGTTCTATGGACGTGAGCTTGGTATGAGAAGCCATCGCTGCTTGCAGTTCACACCAAGCTTGCCGTTTTGTGATCACCGTTGCATTTACTGTTGGCGGAACATCAACGTGACCCACTCGAACTGGATTGGCGAGGTCGATGAGCCGGCGGATATTTTGGACGGAGCAATTTCAGCGCAGAGGATGCTGCTTAGCGGGTTCGGCGGCAACCCCAATGTCAGCAAAAAGAAGTTCAGGGAGGCTCAGGAGCCAAAACACTGCGCGATTTCTTTAGCTGGTGAACCGACCCTTTATCCCAGAATAAATGAATTAGTCGAGGAATGCAGCAGGCGAGGAATGACGAGTTTTTTAGTAACAAATGGCATGCACCCAGAAGTCTTGGAACATCTCTCCGAGCCCACGCAGCTGTACATTTCGGTTGTAGCTCCAGATCCAGAGACTTACAAAATTACCTGTCAACCAACTGCCCGGGACGGCTGGGAGCGACTCAACCGAAGCTTGGAACTCATGCCATCTTTCGAGTGCCGCAAGGTGATCCGCTTAACGCTTGTGAAAGGATTAAACCTTAAGGATGTTCCCCGATATGCTAAGCTCGTAGAGAAAGCCGCGCCAGACTTTGTCGAACCGAAAAGCTATTTTGCCGTAGGATATTCGAGACCTAGGCTTGGCCCTTCATTTATGCCCTCTTATGCGGAGATAAAGGCGTTTGCGGAAGAACTCGCGGAACTGACTGCGTATAAAATTACCGACGAATCTGAAATCAGTCGCGTAGTGCTGCTGGAAGCGCATTTATAATTTCAAATAGCTCATCTGCTATTTTGCTGCCCCAGTTACCTTTAAAATCTGAGAAGAGCAGGTAAACACTCTTCTTCTGGAGATATTTTTTCTCCCATTCAACCCAATTTCCCTTCTTCCATACCTCGTCGATTATCAAAAAAGCGGGCATACAATATACCTCTGTCCACCTGAGGGCATAATAACATCTGCTTAATATCTCACAACTTTTAATATTGCTGCGATCTATTTTGTTTCCAGGCAACGCCCTTGTAATCTCGATCATCACATTACCTTGGGGTAACATTATTTCCAAATCACCCTTTACTTCGCTTCGACGCCCAACTTTTCTGACCTCAAGGCCTTCCCTAAGCAAAGCTTCCGCTAATATGCCCTCCTCTTTTGCCTCTGTTCCCAATGCGTCGGAAATTGATAAAGAAAACTCTGCTGGGTAAATCTTCACGTAAACTTTCATGGTTTTTCCATTTCCCATCAGCGCCCTTTCTTTGTTTGTTAGAAAAATTCTGGATACCTGCACAGACGCGTTGCCTCGTTTGTACACGGTGACTTTGCGCCCCACATATCTAGAAACCCGCCGCACAACAAATGTATCTTCCCGACGTTCTACTTGTACATACTGCCCTTTCATGGCATGAGAAACTTGGCAGTTATAAATAAGGAGGCGGTAGGAATTACGCAAGCTTCCAACGGTAGCGGTAGCGCCGCGGATAATTACTGCTTTTTCCAGCGGCTCCTTCAACTCAGATGCAACAAATTGATGTAAAGCATAAATTCCGGGTCGAAGAGGTTTGACCAACCCTAATTTTGTCAGTTTATGAAGACGTTGTTTTGCTACTTGGTATTTCATTTTCAAACGCTCTGCTACTTCTTTGATGCTGACAGGATGTTCCACTCTTTTCATGTGCCTCAAAACAGGCTCACATACTCCCAGAAATCGTTTTTCAGGTAATCCTATCATAGTTATTCACAAAATTTCAATTTTATCGAATACTTAAGCGACTTTGGGGGAGAGAGGTCGGCGAAAGTAATTTATAGGTTTTATAAACGCCTCATAAACGCGGCCTAATCCGCTCCCAAGCTCATTTTTTGAGCTCTTTTTTTGCTATTTTTCAAGGCACCGAAAGTAATCAAATTCTCTAGGAGAGGGGGCCTTGATGAAGATCTCTATACGGCGAGATCAGGGCTTTCGCCGGGGAGCTGGCGCGGGAAACAGGCCACGAGATTGTTGATGAGTTCGAGCCGAGCCGCGTTATTTTGTTGAGGAGATAAGTGGGGGGCGCCTGTCCGTAACTCTTTAAAAATGAACACTGCCGGCCCATTGTGAATGTTATTGGGCCGGCACATTTTCTGGCCCCTCTGGCTCTTCCGGAGTAGTTATACCTTCCACGATTAGGTAGGGAGGTCCGAAGTCCACACCTGAGTGTATTTTTGTCCCCTTCACCCGTACTAGTTTTCCAATATATTTACTCAGGTCGATGGCATCACTTCTCAGCGCAAAGGACACCCTACTATCCCCCTCTACGACTAGCACATGGGTTCCGTACATCCAAAACGAAACCTCCAATTTCCGCAGGGTGCCTTGGGAGGTAACTTCCTCTCCAGTTTCCTGCCATTTCTCTTGCCATTCTTGCATCATATTTTCGTTTTCTTCCCAGTTTTCTGGAACGCTCTCCCAAACTTCCTTTATCAGGTTCTCTATTTGTTCTCCCAAGTTCTCTATAATTGGCTTTACAAAGTTTCTCCACTGATGTTTCCAGCGCATCCACTCGCCGCGGAACTTGGGCTCCCATTCGCTTGCGCGTTCGAGGATCATCTTCGCGTTGAGCAGGTGCATCTTCGCGGCGTGGATTAGGGCGAGCGCGTTACGGGTCCTATTCTCTTCATATGCTGTTATAGCTTTGTTTTCATGTTCAATCGCCACTTCGACAAGTCGCTCAGCTGCACGCCTCCCGGGAGCGTTTTCCGGCGTCCCCTCGAGCATCGCTTGAACCTCTAACAACAGATGTTCAAACTCATCTAGCGCGTTCTCGAATCCAGCGGCCCAATTTGGGGGCCTTATCACGTTTATTTTGTTTTCGACATTCACGGTGATATCCACGTCGACAAGCACATTATCGATGTCAAAGTACACGTTCACGGGTCGTACTCGTTCCCGGTAGCGTCTTGCGATGTTCTCAAGCTTCTCCCTGATCAGGCGCAGGTGCGCTCTGATGTTCTCCCGCAGCTCTGGCGTGGCACCCGGCAGCATCTCTATCATATTTTCAATTTCGTCGATTTCGTTCTCGATTTCCTCGCGGATCTCAGGCAGGTCTGCGAGGTCCTCTCTTAGCCTACCCGCCAATTCCCCCTGCAGTTCCAGCTGTACCAAGCCTATCCCCGGCATTTGATCCTGCATCCATCGAACGATGTCCTGTTTTGCCGCAACGTCTCCCGGAACGACTTCGCGCATCCTTTGCACGAACTCCTCAAGGATGTGTTTATACTCCAAGCCCTTCGCTCGGTTTACTAGGCGGGAGTACTCACCCCATCGTTCCTTCATCTGATCCTCAACACTCGCCATTCGAATTCGTTCGCCGAGGCGCTCGAGCGCGTAGAGTGGATGGTCGGGATCGACGTCCGCCACGTCCACGATTACCGGTGTGGCTACACTTGCGCCCGCCGACAACACGGCGATTATCGCTATCGTCACTGTCGCAACTCCTCTTTGGTCGAGTCTTATCATTTCTCCTCACCTTTTCTTGTTCGGGTTGAGCTCACCACGCCGCCCCTATCGCGCGCGCGGATCATCGATTTTCATGTGAAGTTTTGTAAATGGAGGTATTTACCGAGTCTCGAAAAACCGTCCAATTCCTATTTAGGTCTGGTCCCAAGGCCCGATTTGTGAGTAAAAAAACCAGTTATTTCCCCCTTATCGTTCAAATAAGCCTAATAGACCCGCTTTTTGATTTTAAACCCATTTACCCCGATAAAGATTTATGTGACCCAAAACGCTCAAAATTATGGTCTACCGATGACGCTCCGGGAAGCTTTCGGCATTGTGGCGTTGGTCGTGGTGCTGCAGCTTTGTCTGGGCCTGCTCCTCTATGGGCCAGTTAAGCCTGCGCCAGGTTTGGAGCTCTCCGCGATCGTGGTTGCGATTGGGTTGATGGCAGCGGTGGCAGGTGGAATCGCGGCGGTCCTCGTCTTCCTCTTCAAACGCTATGCCTCCGAGCGCACCTTGCGGGTGGCGTTGATGACCCTCACCGATGATGAGCGTCACGTCTTCGAGGCGATCCTGCGCTCGGGGGGTGAGGCACGTCAGGACAAGCTCAGGCGAGAGCTCGACATGTCGAAGTCCAAGCTAAGCGCCTTGGTAAACAACCTCGAGCGAAAGCATGCAATAACGAAGGCGCGTTATTTTAAGACAAATATTTTGAGGGTGAGCAAGGAGTTCGGGGGCGGTGGGTGAAGCTGGAGCTCTTTTCTTTTGTTGGGTAACTGAGTTCGTTTGTTGATGTTGCATACATACTTCCATTCGCAAGCCTTGAATAGGTCGGTCGCCTAGGTAGATGGGGGTAGAATTGAGGAAAATGCTTGAACGAATGCGCAAGCACTTCGATGCCCAAGGGGAGCTCAGGGAGCAGATACTTGACGCCTCGCGAGAGGTCATCAGGGCTTCCGCCCGGGCAATAGCCGCGGCCCATCGGGGTGACCAATCAGGCACCGACGAACTCTTGACGAATGCTCGCGATGCACTTGCAACTCTAACGAAGGCCGTGAAGGCCGAGCCCTACTTGGCTGATTCCGGCATCATCCTCATGGCTTACCAAGAATACGGTGAAGCCATGCTTGTTCAGGCACTAATCCGGGATGGAAAACTATTGACGCCAGAGGAGCTTGGCATCCCCTACAAACCCTACCTCGGGGCCCTCGCCGATGCCGGGGGTGAGCTTAGGCGGCACGCGCTTGACTTGATAAGGGCAGATAAAATTGATCGAGCCGAGCAAGCGCTCAAGCTCATGGAAGAAATCTTTGAGCTGCTTATGGAGTTCGACTACCCGGACGCCATTTTACCTGGGATGAAGCGGAGGCAGGATATGGTCCGGCGGGTGCTCGAGCGGACGCGGGGTGATCTCACTATTGCCCTTAGGCAGCGGAAGCTCGAACGAGCCCTCGAGCGAGCCGAGCGAGGGAGCGGCGGATGACGAAGTTTGACATCCGGAAGCTAAGAGCGAGCGCGAAGAAAGATTACGAGCGCGCTTGGCTAGAGAGTGGCGAGCTGGTGGAAAAGCGCGGCAGGCTATTCTCGCTTAGGGACAAGAGCAGGGCTCATCCCCTCTTTGATTTAATCGAGCGGGCGAGGGGGGTCCTGCTCGAGCTGGGGTTCACCGAGGTCATTGTGCCCATACTCGTGGACAAGCGGGAAGTGCAGGCCCAATACGGTCCAGAATCAGCTGTCATCCTTGATCGGATATTCTTCCTAGCTGGCCTCGAGCGCCCAGACATAGGAATCGGCCACAAGAAGGTTCAAGAGATCAGGAAGGTTATTCCAGGGTTCAAAGATATTAAGCGATTGCAAGCGATATTCAGGCGATACAAGCGTGGTGAAATAGTAGTCGATGATCTAGTCGAGGTTATGGTGAAGGAGCTCGGCTTGAAGGAGGAGCAGGCTACGGCCATGCTCTCGCTCTTCTCAGAATTCAAGGAGCTAAGACCTAAACCCATGGACCTCACTTTGCGTTCACACACGACCGCGGGATGGTTTTCGGTGCTGCGAGAGCTCCAGCGCCGAGAGCCCTTGCCCCTCCAGCTCTTCTCGATCGGTCCCAAGTTCAGGCGGGAACAGCGCTTGGACGAGAGCCACCTCTACGAGTCTTGGACTGCCTCGATCGCCGTGATGGCTGAACGGATAAGCGTGGAAGATGGAGAGAGGTTGACACGGGAGGTGCTCGCCAAGCTAGGGTTCAAGGATGTGAAGCTCACTATTAAAGTTGCGACCTCGAAGTACTACGCACCGCGAACAGAATTCGAGATTTTTGTCAAGCACCCCCGGACAGGAGAGTACCTTGAAGTCGGCGACGCTGGTTTTTACAGCCCAGTGGCGCTGAGCAATTATGATATCGCTTACCCTGTCTTTAACCTCGGTATAGGGCTCGAGCGCGTGCTGATGATTGAGTCCGGTGAGGCGGACATTCGCATGCTTGTCTACCCTTACCTTTACAAGCCAGCCGAGTTTTCTGACGAGCAACTGGCTAAAATGATTAAGCTTGAGCGTGCGCCCGAGAACAAAGTAGGGCAAGAGATCGCTGCAGCAATAGCACGCGTGGCCGAGCGGCACGCCGACGAGCCAAGTCCCTGCGAGTTTCCAGCTTTCGAAGGTGAGTTGTTGAATAGGCAGGTGGTGGTCAAGGTGATCGAACCGGAGAGCGGCACAAAGCTCATCGGGCCGGCAGGGTTCAACGAAGTCTATGTTTATGGGGGAAACATCGTCGGGGTTCCCCCAAAGGGATGGGAGCGAGATGAATTTTTAAACGAAGTTCGGACCAAGGGTACCTCGACTGGTGTCAGATATATCGATGCTTTTGCGGCACTCGCGGCGAGCGAGATTGAGCGAGCTGCTCGCGGAGGCAAACGCCAAGTTAAGGTTCGTGTGAGAAACGTGAAGCTTCCGAGTGACATTAATTTAGCGATTGATGAGACAGCGCAGCGCTATGTTACCTCGAACAAGAAACGCATCGATGTGCGGGGTCCAGTTTTCACAACGGTGGTCGCAGAGTTCAGCTAGTTTTGAAAAGATCCCTGAGTTTTTTCATCCCCTTTCGACCCGTTTCAAGCGGGCGCTCTGGGTTACAAAGTTCAGCTATCAGCAATCCACGATAGTTTATCGCTCGCAGGGCCTCAACTACAGGTTTGAAATTGATATCACCATCACCCGGCGGCAGATGATCATCGTCCTTGCCGTGGTTGTCGTGCACATGCACATGAACCAGATGTCTGCGCAGGTCCTCGATGGCTCTAGCGATCGCTGGCCCGGTGGCCTTTCTCCCGGCTCTTCGTTCGGCCAGATGGGCGTGTCCGATGTCGAACGCCACTTTGGCTCCTTTAAGCTCGAGCACGAGTTGTTTGAGTTCTTCGACGGTCGATGGGTATGTGGTGGGCTGCCCAATTGCATTCTCGAGAGCTAGGGTCACGCCTCGTTCTCTCGCGTAGGGTAGGCATTTCTCGATAAACCCACGATATCTTCGTTTCGCCTCCTCTAAGAAATCCTTGGCCTCTGGGACAGGGCACCTCCCAAAATGGAGCACGACGATCTCCCCTCCGAGCACGTGGCAGGCATCGATGCTCCGCCGCACCTGGTCGAGCGTCAACTTCTGGAGCTCGCGGTGATGACTGGCAGGATTCAAATCCCAGAAGCTTCCGTGCACCGAAACCTGGAGCCCATGAGCATCGAGGAGTTCCTTTATATCAGAGAGTTTGTGCTGGTCGTAGTCGGGTGGGAAGTGCGGGACGTCGTAAATTATTTCAACGCATTCCGCGCCAAGCTTAGCTGAAAACTTGACAATGTCCTCAATGGAAGCATTTGGAAATAGCAGGGAGGAGAGACCTAATTTCATCGTGTTGGATTTGGATGTTTTTATTTTATCAAACCCCTACAAAATTCTAAATTGTCCTTAAGGTCTTCCTCGGATGCGAAAACTCCTTTTCTCGCATAGAAAGTTTCTAGAACAACATATCTGCAACTTGTCTTTTTAACTGCCTTAGCGATGTTTTCAAAATTTAAGTTTCCTTTCCCAATAACAAAGTGATCTACTGGTTTCAAGCTACCTTCAAATAAGCAATCGTGGAGATGAACGGTCAGAACACGATCTTTAAAAAGGTCGAGCCAATCTTTTATCTCCAATTTTTCATCTGTCCTCCCTTTTGCATGTTGAATTTCCCATTTAGATACAACGGCGTGGCCAACGTCAAAGCAAAAATTCAAGTCATTGATCTTATCTAGAAGAGGCTTGATATCTCTTGGGCACCCAAAGAGGCTGCTAGGGTTATTTTCAATTGTAATCGGAAAACTTCTCCCAAAATTTACTATCGTGCGGGTCGTCTCTAACGCTTTATCAAAAATTTTTTTTCTGATTTCTTCAAAGCCAGAAGTTGCAAGGTACCCAAATTGATGAAAGTTGAAATATAGAGGATTGAACTTTTCCGCAAATTTTAAACATTTTTCATAAATTTTCAGACAAGCATCAGAAATCTCATGCCTTGGATGGAAGATAACTTTCCCAGACCAAGGTCCGTGGAATGATATTTCCAATCCATATTCCTCTTTTAGTTTTTCTAACAATCCCATCTCTTTACCTGTAAGTTGATCCGGCCAAGGGTAGTCCAAGGAAAATTCGATGAAGTCAAATCCCAGCCTGTGTGCCCTTTCAAACGCGGGCAGTAGGGGCTTATCTCCATACCAGATGTTCGTCGCAAATTTCATGGTTCAAAATTTGGGATTGGACCTTAAAAATTCGCCTAAGGGAGCATGACAAAAAATTCTTGTCTCGCATCCTATGTTTCCTTGGTGAATTTGAAGTGATCCTAGTTTATCGCCTTCTTAACCCGTATGCCAAAGCCGGCACTGCTAAGACCAAGACAATCAAGATCACAACCAGTGCTCCGATTGACCGTTGTGGGGTTAAGGTGACATTCGCTGCTTGATCAACAGCGTACCACTGCCTGCCTGACTCCTCGTCTCCTCGCATTGGTCCATAGCTCCAGTCTGGGGGAGCCAGTGCCTCCCTCATCAGGTATGGCACAATGGGCTCGCCTCCCAGCTTCAAGCTCAGGTTCAGCTCGAGCTTTTCTCCCTCGACGATTTCGAATACTGTCGAGTTCGAGAAGTAGTTCTCAGCCCATGCGGAGATAGAGTGGTAGCCATGGACGAGCTTTATTTCATAGTACCCATTTTCATCAGTCCTGCCCTCCCCCCAGGCGAATCTCTCCTCATTCCAAGCGTATACCCAGGCGCCCTCGATCGGCTTCCCGCTTGCCACATCTCGAATATGTCCGTGTAGGATGGAATCCGGGCTTGGCCTAGGCTTGAGCGAGAAATCTATGGTCATGCTCTCGTTCTCCTCGAGGTCGACTGTCATCCGGTAGGGGTAGTAGGCATTTGCCCAGATATCTATAGTGCAGTAGCCCGGGTAGGTTATCAGTTCATAGTAGCCGTTCTCATCCGTCTGGGCGGAGCTCCAGTCTGGTTCCTCCTGGTTGCTGAGGTTTATCCATGCCCCCTCCATCCAAAATTCTTCTCCCTGGCGGCCTGCTATCGGCTTTCCGGTCTCCCGATCCCTCACATAACCCGAGATTTTCGCGGTCCTCGGTGGCTTTGGCTCGAGCTGGATGTCATGCTGCTTTACTTCATTTTCGGCTATCGTGACCTGGGTGGAGTATTCCCTATACCCCTCCGCGTAGGCATAAACCCAACTTTCCCCGCTCCAACATTTCATCTCATAATAGCCATTTTCGTCCGTAGTCGTCGAGTTGTACCCGCCCCACCTTTCAGGAGGAAGGAAAATGTCAGTTTCCTCTAGAATTCGGAAGCCACCGGAGATGCTCACCGAGGCTCCTTCTATCGGACCTCCCGTTTTCACGTCCCTCATATAGCCCTTGATCACCGCATCTGGCTCCCTCTCGCCGGGATAAGGTTGCCATGGTTCCAGCTTGACATCATACTCTCGGTTTTCGCCGCTGGAAAGGGAAAAGGTATCCCAATAAGTCTCAAATCCTTCGGCTCTGAATTCGATCTTATACCGACCAGCCGAAAGATTGTCGAATTCATAGTAGTTGTTCTCGTCTGTTTTGATCGATATCTGGAAAATGTTATCTTCGTAGACGATTGTTACGGTCGCTCCAGTTATTAGCCCTTCATCGGTGCTGTACACATGCCCATAGACCTTTCCAGCGTTCTCCTGTCCGCTTGCGAAAGTCGCAGCCATTGACGACGCTAGGAGCACCGCGATGAAAACGGTTCCAAATTTGTACCCCATATTTCTCATCGCATTCCCCTTCAAATCGCTATTTCTGCCGCATATTAAATTTTGTTTCATATAAGAAACAAAACTGAATTCCCTGTGGCAACATCAAACTCGCGACTTTTTTGAACTCTCCATAGACCTCGTCGCAAGCTCATGGGCAATTCGCAAAGGTTCAGGCAGGCGTTGATCACGTGTCGTTTCAAGCGCGATTCGGATCGCTGTTTTGAGCGAGAGCTTGTGTCCGACGCTCACGTACACTGGCCTACAGTTGGGCTGGGTCCGAAGCACGGCCCCTATGACTTCCCCATCATCCCTGAGCAGCGAGCATGCACCGCGCTCCCGCCCCGGCTCCTCAGCGCTCCCGCACAGCCTGCTTTTCGCCACCCCCAACGTAGGTTTATTGAGCGTGACTCCAAGGTGACATGCTAGGCCAGCTCGGCGGGGGTGGGCTAACCCTTGAGCACCCACCATGTAAACATCCGCATCCATACCTTCGACTGCCTTCAGCATCCCCTCGAGCTCCCGAAAGGCCAGAAAGGTCGGGATGTACGGGAACCTTACCCTGACGTCAACGGTTTTTTGATCAAGCACCTCAAGACTTTTGTAGTCGAGCACCGCGCAGGCGGCGTAAGCCAGCCCGCCTCGCGCGAAAGAGATGTCACACCCGGCGATGCGCTCGAGCTTCTTGAAACGATCCTTGCGCACCACTCGCTTGGCTACTCGCGCTTGCAGCCTAGCCAACTCATCGAGGTCGAACTTCGGCGGGCGAAGGATGGGGAGCATTTTGGCACCTTCACTGGCAATTTTGCGGAGAAGTTATTAATTCTGAGCGCATAGCGGATTCGGTGGATATGCGGGCGAAGGGACCGAAATGTAAGCTTTGCGGCAAGACCATCCAGTTGATGAGCTACGACGCCTCATATGTTAAAATAGTGAAGCCCGGTGATACGAAGGCAAGCTTCGTTTGCTGGAAATGCGCGGAGAAATTGCTGGGCGACAAGCTTGGGGAAATCACGAGCGCGTAGGGCAAGCTGGGTGGGCTATTGCCGAAAGCGACACCTGAGGACCACGCACTTATGACGCTTGCCATCAAGCGGCGTGGCAAATTTGTGGACGTGCCACATGTCCAGGAGAAACTAAGCCGCGATGCAGGTGAGAAGTTCTCGGAGGAGGGAACGAGAGAACTCCTTGGAGGTCTCGAGAAAAAAGGTTGGGTCGAGAGCAAAGCCGGTGAGTACGCGATTACCGATTCCGGGCGCAAGTATTTTGACAAACGATGGCGGGAGGTCCGGGAGCAGCTGAACCAGGATTACCTCAAGGTCTACCGCGCGAAGCAGTACTACCCCCAAGTGGTGGATGCCCTGCTCGAGTTCTGCCGCGACCGCTGGGTATCGGTGTTTCGCCTCTTTACCGAACGCGCTTGGCTCCAGCGCAAGTTAGGCCCCCGCTATATCACGATAAAAGGCGCGAAGGATGTACAGCGGTGGCTAGACGTCCACGGCATCGATTTTATCCCATACATTCACCGCGTGGACGCAGATCGCCCCGACTGGCTCGTGATAGACTTCGACGCGGGCGAAAAAGTTGAGCTCAATCGGACGAAGGGAGTAGTCGGGGAGGCATATGAGGTGCTTGCCGGATATGGAATCGAGCCGGCGATAAAGTTCAGTGGCTCGCGGGGCTTCCAGCTCTGGGCACAATTCAAACCACACGATTTGCCGAAAGAATACAAACCAAAACAGTTACGGACCGAACGGCGGGAGCGAAATATGTTCAGTTTTTATGCCGATATAGTACGATTTGTCGAGTCGCGCGTATCGGAGAAATCGCCCGGCATAACCACAGCGGAGACTGCCAAGAAGGAGGCTCGAGCCGACAAAGTCTTGTTCGATGCTTCAATTATCAAGCCCATGGGTGACGTTCGGGCACCCTACAGCATGCATTACAAGACGGGGCTAATTTCAATGCCGTTGGGGTTGAAGGAGTTCAAGCGTTTCGAGCCCGAGCAGGCAGACCCGGAGCTTGTGGTGAAGAGATACCGGGAGAAGGGAAACGAGTTCGCGCTCAGGCCAGCCGATGGCAAAGAACTCTTTGAGGCCGTTGTCGAGTGGTGTAGTTAATTTTTCATCCTTATAAACGACCTCCGCGCAAAGCCTTGGCGGGAAAAATGGGGCTGATCCACTATCAGACCCTTGAAACCGTCGGCCCTGAGGAGCTTCGAGCGCTGCGGGCGATCAAGGAGGAGTTCAACGCGCGGCGAGCATTCAATGAGCGCATCAAACTCTGGCGGAAGTCGGACATCCTAGAGGGCATGGAGCCACGCGGCGCGCGCTGGGGCTGTACCCGAGTGCGGGATAATGAGGACAGGCTTCGAATAGTTTTAACGGTTAGGCGCATGTCGCAGGCGACACCAAATCTGACTTGGTTGCTCTGCGACGAGGACGACGGCGGCAGGGAGGTTGTGCTGAAGGGCGGCAGGCTTGTTACATAGGCCCTGTAAAGACATGTCCAACGTTGGACAGGCGAGACACATGGCGTACTTGCTGATATTCGATCTGAAGGGCAATGGCGCGGGTAGAAGACGCTTGAGTAGGTATCTGAGGCACGTTGCACACAAGATCCAGCACTCGGCGTGGGAATTCGAACACCTGCGGAACCTAGAGAGAGCGGTGGAGTTGGTTCGAGAAGAGGGCGGGAGGGCACTAGCGTTTTCGCGCGCGGATGAAATCATATTACATAAATCGCGGGTGAAAGAAATATTAAGGAGACTCGCAGGCGGCAATTTTTGATATGTCCAACGTTGGACACCAAACTGCTGTTTATGTCTAACGTTGGACACTTTTGCCAGCTCAATGAATATTAGCAAGTGGTTTGTATTGTGAGTGTGATAGTAGTGGCCTTATTGGTGATTGTAACTCTTTCAAGAAACACCGGGTTGGTGGATGTAGTGGACTTTCTTGAGAATCCGAAACGTTTCGATGGCGGGATTGGGGCTGTCCAACGTTGGACATCGTCCAAATTTATTAATCTCACGCTTGAACGGGTTATGGGTTGAATGATCGTCACATTCGAGCAGGAGAAGGCAATAATCCGTGCGCTGTTACAAAAGCTTGGCGCTTCGGGCGAGGAGGCCAACGCCACGGCAGAAGTGCTGGCCGAGGGCGATCTGCGCGGCTTCGCATCGCACGGCCTGCTCCGCCTCCCGTACATCCTCCGCGCGCTCAAGCGAGGCACGATTGTTGTCAAAGCGAAGGTCAAAGTCGTCCGAGAAACCCCAGCAACCGCGTTAATCGATGGCGGGCACGGTTTGGGGCACCACATTGCGACGCGCGCGATGCGCCTCGCGATCGAGAAGGCGAAGCGGCAGGGCGTGGCTGCGGTCGGCGTTTACAACTCCAACCACTTCGGAATTGCGGGCTACTACGCCGAGCTGGCGATGCGCGAGGGGCTAATAGGCATTGTGACGACGACGACCGATGCGCTGGTTCATCCTTGGGGCGGCGTCGAACCCTTACTTGGCACCAATGCACTTGCAATAGGACTACCGACCGAGCCCCCCGTGCTGCTCGACATGGCGATGAGCGTCGCGGCCCGAGGAAAACTCGTTAGGTCTATGAAGGAGGGCAAGCCCATCCCAGAAAATTGGGCGATTGACTCCGAGGGGAGGCCGACGACCGACCCAGCTAAGGGGTTGATGGGTGCTCTAAGTCCATTCGGCGGACCAAAGGGTTACGCCTTAGCCTTCGTGCTCGAGCTGCTTGCAGGCCCCCTCGTACGCGCGGCTGCAGGTAAAGAGGTCAGGGGGACGTTAGAGCCGGTCGAAGGCTTCTGCACGAAGGGCGATTTCATGATCGCGATCGACCCAAAAGCTTTCGTCACGCAAGAAGAATTTCGGGCTCGGGCAAGCGAGTTCATCGAGCAAGTTAAGTCCTCTCGGAAAGCACCGGGCGTTGGGGAAATAATGGTCCCCGGTGAGCCTGAGCAAAAAATGCGTGAGCGACGCCTGCGGGAGGGTATCCCTATCGCGGATGAGGTTTGGACCGAGCTCGAACAAATCGCAAAGGAGTTGGGGGTGAAATTAGGTGGCCTGAAGGGGTCAAGGATCTCCTAGATTATCCCAGTATGGTATATCTGCCATCTCCATCGATTCGTCTGGTGTTGCGTTCCCTATGTAAGGCTTCCATTCTTCTGGCATGGGCTCCGATTGTCCGCTCTGGTTGTAGTCATCAAGCAGCCTTTCGACCCTAATCATCTCGTTCTTTTTATCACCAGCGTATGCATTGTTTCCAGCCTCGATGAGGTCAAGCCCTGTGACGGGATCTATTGGAACTTCGGCCCTGAAAGCCTCGTAGTTCAGTATCGCCGCGAGCAGTTGCTGTGCAAGGATCATCCTAGCCTGCTCTATTGGCTTCCTTCGCTCATTATCAGACTCGTACGAGATGCTTGACCAGAAGCCCCCGAAGAGCTGCTCGGGAGTCGCTATTACCTTGGTGTTGCTCCCTGCGCCTATGACGAGAGGGCTAACCTCGTCCCAGTTCCAGTTGAAGATGGTTTCCGTGAAAGAGGTGTGAGTTGCCCAGAAGCCTTGAGTCCTCGGCGGGCCAGGCGGCATTACCTTAAGCTGCTCGTCGAGGGGATCGCTCACCGAGTTCTCGTAGTTGTTGTCACCGCTGTAAATTGCACGGAAGTACCATGTTCCAGCTGAAGGTGGAGTCCAGTTGTCCGTACTTGCCGTGAATGGCAGCTGACCTGAGACGGTCCCGGAGTCGACGAACTCCACGCCCGTCGTGAAGGTGTTGTCCTTTGAAGCCTCGACGGTCCACGTGCCCGTCGCGTCGGGAAGTGTGCCCGTAGCCGTCGTGGTTATCGTTATCCAGTCCACCACGTTCTCACCTAGCGTTATCGGCACAGACGGCACAAGCTCGGTAGTGACTTCCGTCGGAGCTTTGTTAACGACAAGCACCTCGGTAGCCGGTTCACTCTCCGAGCCCTCGTAGTTGTTGTCGCCGCTGTAGATTGCACGGAAGTACCATGTTCCAGCTGAAGGTGGAGTCCAGCTGCTCGTACTTGCCGTGTAAGGCAGCGAATGTGAGAAGGTTCCGTTGTCGATAAACATTACGCCAGTTATGAAGGTGATGTCCTTTGAGGCCTCGACGGTCCACGTGCCCGTCGCGTCGGGGAGGGTTCCCGTAGCCGTCGTGGTTATCGTTATATTGTCCACTACGTTTTCACCGAGGGTGATTTCGTTATCCGAGAGCAACGTCTCGGTTGTTGAAGGCGCTCTGTTGACCTTCAGAGGCTCGTTATCGTCAGGGCTCTGTGACGGGAGGTAGTTGTCGTCTCCGCTGTAGATTGCCCTGAACCAGTAGTTCCCTGCTGCCATCGGGGTGTAGGCTGTCGAGGTGGCGACGCCGCCCACGAGGGATACGTTGGGATCGTATGTGGTCCAGGCCCCCGTGCCAAACTTGACCTGGAAGTCCACCGTTCCGGTGGGGATCGGGACCGAACCGCCG
>Ga0315312_1000727_pt1 | contig 32492 bp, 25 predicted proteins | sample TDP7_MG_FD_203629 | JGI IMG/M metagenome (GOLD analysis project Ga0315312, IMG submission 203629) | Freshwater sediment microbial communities from Lake Towuti, South Sulawesi, Indonesia - TDP7 | ecosystem: Environmental > Aquatic > Freshwater > Lake > Sediment | place: Indonesia: South Sulawesi... | reverse complement strand
CCCCAAAAACAGGCATCTATTTTTTCATTTACCCGTAAGTGCGAATACCCAAATTTTGGGAGATCGACCCCGATCCCGTCGCAAACCAGGAACAAGAAAGCCTATTTCTCAGACAAGCTCCTAGCGGCAGAGGCTCCTACAGCTTTCGTGAGCCCAAGGCCATCGGGCAGGACATTCTTCTGATCTGGACGGAGAACTGGCGCACACCTCAGGATGACTCACGAACCGAGATCAGGTACCAGCTTCGGGGCCGAGATGGAACCCTCGTGAAGGACAGCGCTGCTCTCCAACCCGTCGAACCGGACACGACGGCCGGACATGACGACTATTCTCCCAATTCGATCCTCTCGGGTGGTGGAGGCAAAGTCTGGATCGCTTACGACCACTTCAAAACCGCCGTCGGACGCTACACCGTGAACTATCTCATCTTGGGCGCCGATGGGAACATGTGGAAGGGGCCGGTCGAGACGACCGCAGCCCGGTACTTCAATTTCTGCGACAGGGACGGCTACATCTGGGCGACCGAGGGGGATAAGTTCTTTGCGCTGAACCCCGATGACACGATCACGTATGGTCCGAGGACTCCCGCCTGGATCCCCAACCAAAATGTCGGATGCATTGCTGCCTTAGTTGAGACGGACGGCTATCGTCTCTACGACCGCTGGTCGCCGCAGACGATCCAGATCAATGTGCCCTCCGACGTCAAAGCGGATTGCATCGAACTCTTTGACCTTAACATGTGGAACAACGACCTCCATGCGGCCAACCTGAGGATTAAAAAGGGAGACACGGTTGTCTGGAGCCAGACCGGGCAATTCACAGGCCATGCAACCGTTGACCTGCCTCCGGGGACCCTTCCCGAAGGCGGAAACGTTCTCACTGCAACCCAGGACGATTTCCTCGGCGGTCATGTTCTGTTTACGTTTCCCTATGTTCTGCCGCCACCGCCTCCATTCCGGGTTACGGAAATCCTCAAATCGGCTGCGGCCATGATCCAGTTCACTTGGAACAGTGAGAGTGGAAAAACGTACACTGTTCTGTCGAGCACGGATCTTCTGGAGCAAACATGGAATGAGGAGGCGACTGTCCCGTCCCAGGGAGAGACCACCACTTGGGTTGACCTAAATGCCACCAGCCCGGCCAAGTTCTACAAGGTGCGACGTAACTGATGCGCGGAGGCGGTGATTCGGGTTGTTGAGGCGAGGCTGAGGAAGCCTGATTTCTCGAGTCTCCGTGCCGACACGAGGATGGGGACAAGGCCGTGCGAGGAGAATAACGAATGACAATGGAAATGGACAATCTGGTGCGTCAGGCGGCAGCGGCGCTGATCGAGGCTGGCGCTCGAGAGGTTTACCTATTTGGCTCAGCCCTGCACGGGTCTGACAGCCCAGGATCGGATATTGACCTGGCCGTCGTGGGCTTGCCGCCGGAATCCTTTTTCCGGGCGGTGGGACTCGCTCGCCGTATCCTGAGGCGTCCGGTGGACCTGGTGGACCTGCACGAGTCGAACCCGTTCACCGACTACCTCAAGGAAAGCGGACAACTGAGACGTGTCGGATGAACTGAAACGGCAAATCTGTGTAGAGCGAGAGCAGCTACGCCGGCTTCTGGAAACACACAGCGGGTTGCTGGCCAGGTGCCGCACGGGCGAGCCGACCGTGGACGAACTGGCCGCCCTTGCGGGACAAACCGCTTGCGGTGCTCATGGCCCCTGCCGCGTTAGCCGCAGCCTTGCCTTGAGCTTCGTGCTTCCAAACGCCTTCTTCGCTGCTCTCGGTCTGCCCTCTCTTGCTCCGGTTGAGTGCTCAACCCGCCGAAGTGCCCTGTACGGACCGGTGTGCACGGTGATGTGACAGGGACAGCCCGCGAGGGCCTACCTATGTCGATTTCCGTTTGAACCGAGCACCGTCCGCCAGCTTTCACTGAGAGGACGCATCTGCTAAACTAATAGTATTCGTACCCTCTGATGGGAGGACAGAGAGTAACCGTTTCCTGTTTTCCCGGGAAACGGATTTGTTTTTGCACGGCTTTTAAGCTGTTCCCCGTCCTGGTTCCACTGTCGAAAGCGACGACTCTTTCGCTATTCTGCTAACCCCTTCGCTTCTCCAGAGAATCGCTCCTTTGATATTCCGATTTCTGTCCGCGGGCAAGCCGTCTCCCCGGCGGCTATTCATTTTCTCCACCTTTTCCCCAAGTCACTCTTCCTGATTTGCCTGAAAGGGCAAACTCCTCAGCCTATTTCCAACGGTCTTACATGGTTAAGCTGGAAGAAAGGTCGAGATTTCTTCTCAGCGAAAAAGTTTGATGCAGAGGCGGGAAATCCACAAAGCAACACCCAACCGCATCCCGAAGTGGCTTGACATGGCGTGTCTGAGCCAGAGGGATGCCGCAAGAATCATGGGGCATAAGAACGGCTCCCAGATTTCGCGTTGGCAAAATGGAAAGAAGATGCCAGATCTCGTCAATCTTATAAAGCTCTTCTACACCCTCAACCTGAGCCCGTCCTGTCTGGAGGAGCTCTATCCGAGGTTATGTGAGCGGATCAAAGCCCAAATCTCCCGGAGGAGGAAAGGGCTTTCGGGCAAGAACGAAAGGGCCGCGGCAGGGCAATGATGACATGAACAACGCTATCGCGGAGAAAAAACCACGAGACATGAGCAAAGGAGAATGGTGCTGGACCCAAAACCTGGTTCTGGACAGGTACGGCAGGGAGCTTGGTCCTTATGGCATAGCTGTTTACTGCACGCTATGCCGTTTTGCCAACCGGGAACAGACAGCCTTCCCGTCGCAGAAGTTGATCGCCGAAAGGATTGGAGCGAGCAGAGGGAGGGTCAACCAAAAGATAAAGCAGTTGGAAGGACTGGGACTGGTCTCGGTAGCCAAAAGGGGAGGTTGTCGGAATGTCTACCTTCTCCTGGAGCCTGTCGCATATCCTGTGGACAACGGGGATGTGATGTTTTCGAGGGGAACAGGGAAGCTTCCGGACATAACACCCACTGCCGGTTGAGAGCACACTAATAACTCAGTATTAAATAAATAATAATGAAAAAAATATTGTTCGAGTTACCCATGTCTCACAGAGGGTCTTCTAAGATGAAACGGCCTGCGAAGAGGATTTCCTCCAGGTTGCTCGGCATTTATTCCCTATTGTCTGTTCATCAAGTGGAACCTCAACTTGACGAGGTCTCGGACATCTGACCATGCAAACAGAGACGATGAGAAAGAGAGCTACCCGGAGAATGACGAAGGTCTTGGCCATCAAGCCGGGAAGCAGGTACCTGGGCGTAGCCGTATTGGAAGGCCCGGAGCTTTTGTATTGGAAGGTCAAAGGAATCAAACAAAAGCGCTCTCAAAAGAAGATGACTCGGGCCAGGAGACTGAAACGGGCAGAGGAAATAGTCGCCTCTCTCATTGACCGTCATCAGCCCGACGTTTTGGCTGTCGAGCAGCCCTTCTTCGCCTCGAGCATAAAGAGCTCGTTTCTCAACGACCTGACCGGGCGAATAGAAGCTTTACGTCGAAAGAGAAAGCTGAAGGTCAGGTCCTATCTTCCCATTCAGACCCGGAGGTTCCTCTGCGGCAACGGCAGAGTAACCAAGATGGAAGTCGAGAGGATCATCGCTACGGAGCGCTATCCCTGGCTCTTCCGGTACTACCAGAAGGACCTCTGGAAGCACTGGTGGGAGGAGAAATATTACTATCGCATGTTCGACGCCGTGGCTCTTGCCCTTTACTGCCGCCACAAGCTGGGAGGCAGAACCGGGTCAAGGAGTCTCGCGGCGTGATTTTTATAATGCCAAAAAAAGAAAAAGCCCCTCGGATCTTAGCCATAGACCCGGGGACAAGAAAGATGGGGATCGCCATCCTCGAAGGGAAGGAATTGATCTACTCGGCGGTCAAAGTCTTGAAACGGAGGACCGTCCCTCACGAGCTTCTGGAAGAGGCAAAAAGAACCATCCTTCGTTTGATTGACGACTTCAGGCCGGAGGTTCTGGCCGTCGAGAAGCCATTCTTTTTTCAATACAAGAGATTGAGGCTTCTCAGCACCCTGGTGGAAGAGATCGAGACGCTCGGCCGGAAAAGAAAGCTCAGGGTCTTTGCTTACTTCCCAAAAACCGTGAGGAAGCTCATCACCGGCGACGGCAACGCGACAAAGGAACAAGTTGCCTGCGTCCTTGCCTCGCGGTGTCCCGATCTGACGATCTACCTGAGGCAGGACAGGATCTGGAAGGAAAAGCACTGGCAGAATATGTTCGATGCTGTTGCAGTGGGGTTGACGTGTCTTTACAAGGAGGTCGGTGGGCGCGACGGGACAAAAGCTTCTCTCCGCAGCTCACACGCAAGAGGCTAAGTCCTTGTGATGGGCCAAGCCTCCGCTCAGAAGAAAGACTCAGATGACACCCCAGAAAAGCCGTTTTTTCTTTTCTTCTCGACCCACCTGCCGTTCCCGTCGAAGACGCGGTCCTTCAAGCACGACAAGCAGAGCGGCCTGTGGGAAGAACTCACCGGCCCCGAAGCAGCGTTCCGAAACACTGGTCGAGAACTATGGCGTTTTTTGCCTCCAAATCGCCAGATCATGCTGGGGTTGGATGAATTGCGAAGATCTGATTTGCGCAAAATCGGGAAATCAGATTTTGTCCGTTAGAAGGCGCCTCTGTCGGCTGTAAGAGACCGCGTCCTTCCCGAGCACGAAAACGCGCTTGTTATCGCTTTTTCCTTCCGGGAGCTGAGTGCCGCTCAACCCTCATCCCGGCCGGAATGCGGAGTAATCAAGGGGCGAAGAGTACGAAGCCGAACCCTGACACTGCATAACTTGCCATTATTGATCTTTGCCCGGGCAATGCAACAGAATGCCAGGGACACGGCGGGGCGTGTGAGGCGCCATCTCCAGATTCTGCGGATTGCGCTCCGTTCGATTGGCAGCACGGTCCTCTATAACAAAGGGCTTCTCTCGGCGTTGTGGACTTTCGCAGGGGTCCTGATAGAATTCATTGGTCTGGCAGTTCTGCCCTAAGACCCTTTGTTCTATGATGCATGAAGGGGGGCCAAATGGAGGCAAATAGGAAAATGCTCTCACCTGGAACGAGGCTTGGGGACTTTGGAGTCACCAAGCCGCTGGGGATCGGCAGCGTAGAGGAGGCTTACCTCGCCCATGATTCCAGGCTCGGTCCTGACGTCGCGATCAAGATGATCCCGGAGGCGTTGTCCAATGAGTTCGAGCGTCTGCAGGGCTTGGGGGGGAGGCCCGCCTCCCGGCTCCGATGAGACACGTGAACATGGCAACCGCCTTTGAATTCGAGAGGTCCGAGGAGTTCGGTTCGTTAGTAGCAGAGTGCGTATCCGGCAAAACAATGGCGGATAACCTTAACGTCGGACCGATCGCTATTGATGAGGCGTTGCCGATCCTCTCGCAGATTGTCGAGGGCCTCGAGGCGGGACAGCTGTCACACCCCTGTGAAAACGCGTATCCTGGTAACAACTTCGATCACTTGAAGAAGTAACAGCAGATGCGAGTATTGTTGGTAAATCCGGCCAAACAAGTCCCAGTCCTGGACTACGGCATGCGCTATCCACCGCTTGGCCTTTTGTCCGTGGCGAGTTTCGTGGAAACGCAAGTCGAAGTACTCGACCTGAAGGCGCACTCAATCACTGATCAGGGGCTGCTCCAGAAGTTCAGCAAGGCCGATTTCGTCGGTTTCACGACACTCACTCCGTCAATAGATAGTGTCCTCGAGCTTTGCCAGAAGGCCAAGAAGCAGGGGGCGAGGACCGTTCTGGGAGGAGTGCATCCCACATTAGTGCCGGACGTCGTTCTTCACCCTGCCGTGGACTACGTGGTGCGAGGAGAGGGGGAGGTCACTTTTGCGGAGCTGGTTTCGGGCGACGATCCTTCATCAATTGAAGGGCTTACCTACAAGAAAGATGGGAAAGCCGTCCATAACCAAGACCGGCCGGAGATACCGAATCTCGACGATTTGCCTCCTCTACGGAGAGACCTGTTAGATTTCGGTAAATACGCTGCCTGGGGGATGAAGCTTGATGCCATCAGCACCAGCAGGGGCTGCCGATTCAAGTGCATCTTCTGCTGCGTTCCTTGCATGTGGAAGCGCTACAGGTGTAAGAGTCCTGAGAGGGTTGTCGAAGAAGTAAGAAGGATTTCGAAGGATACCAGGATAGTGGCCATCGTGGATGACGACTTCTGCCACGATATGGAAAGGGTTGGGAGCATCTGTGATCTCCTCGTCCAGGAACGCCTGGACCATTTCCATTACTCCTGCTTCGCCCGAATCGACGAGGTCGTCAAATATCCGCACGTTGTGGAGAAGATGGCGGAAGCGGGGATTCGGACGGTTTTCATCGGCATCGAGGCCGGTAGCCAGAGAAGCCTGGATGAGATGAAGAAAAGGACCGACCTCTCCCTCGCGGACGAGGCGATCAGAATATTGAACAGAAATGGAATCGCCATCTGGGCCAGCCACATCATAGGGAACCTCTCCGACACAAAACAGGACGTGCTGGACATGATCGAGCAGTCTATCCGCCGCCCCATTGATACTGCCCAGTACACCATCGTCACCCCGAACCCTGGAACGGAGCTATACAAAATCGCCGAGGAGAAAGGGCTGATCGATGATTGCAACTTCGCCGACTACTGCGAGTGCGAGCCCCATATGCATACCGAACATCTCAGTCGGCTCGACCTGATGGAGCTGATCGTCCTGGCCTATTATCGGTTTAACAATGGGCTTGCTACTCTGAAACGATTCTTCCGTTGGGCGTTCAGCCGAAGGAAGAGATGGTTGCTCAGGCTGACCTTGAAAGGGTGGGGAGAGCAAGCAAAGTATCATCAGAGGAACGCCCAATACTTCTTCACGGAGCTTTATGAGCAGTTCGTGCAGAGCGGTGAGAAGCAATTGTCACGGGAATTTCGGCGGCTGGTGCTCCGAAGTTTCTTCAGGCAGTACTCGTTTCTTAACGGCCTGATTGCGGGTATCTCTGCGTTAGTTGGCGTCGCCCTCATCGCAGGCATTCTCAGACTGGTGGGAGCCGGCGCGGACACGATAGGCAATGCTGTAGTGTTGCCCGTTGGAGCGCTCGTCGTTTCCTTCCTCTCAACCAGCGCCTTTGCTCGGAAAGCGGATGCAGATTCGAGAAAGAGTTTTCCAACCGAGGCTTCTGCGAGATGGTCCCGCTCCACAAAGATGGAACCTTGCGACCGACCCAGGTTTCTGCGAAACCTCATCGTGTCCGTCGCCTGCGCCGCGGGAGCGGTTCTTGCCATCCTACTCCCCCGATCCGCTGCTCCATTGAGAACGTTCCCCGCCATTCTTGTCTGTTCCCTTATCGCCTTCCTCTCCGCCTTCTTCGCGTCCTACTGGGAGCTCTCCACCGCCAAACTTTTCCAGAAAGGATAGCCGCCGGTCCTGCATCCTATTCTGTGCCGCCCCAGGGCACGAACCCAATAAAAAGGCTGGGCACACCCGCGACCGCGGCTGCACCCAGTCCTTCATTGGCTGATTCCGCTATTTACTCACCGTGATGGTCGTGCCGTTCGTGTCACCGTCAAGGTCGTGGTTCGATAGGGCATCGTAGGTAAGAGTATCATGCGAGACGTTGGCCACGGTGAAAGTGACACTTGTGCCGGCCGACATGTTGCCTGTGCTGAATGTTACCGTGCCATCACTACCCGTCGCGCCTGACACAGTGCCGGTCATAGCGCCGCTCCACTCACCGGTCACCGTGGCGTTAGCAACAGAATTGTGGCTTTGGTCGTGGACCGTAACAGTGACGAGCACCTCCCACCGGCCGCTCTTGCCTTTAACATTTTTGGCGCCGTCCAGGTCGCACACATGCATCGTCGCGCCTGCCTCGGTTACAGTTACAGTAGTGCTCTTCGAATCGTTGCTGGCATTGTCGTCGGTGAAGTCGTGGCTTGCGGTGAGCGTGTGGTCACCGATCGAAGCGATGCCAGTATCCCATGAGTAAGTGAGAGTCGTGCTGGCGCCGGCAGCCAGTCCGCCACTAATCGTCTGCGTGCCGATAGTCGCGCCATCCGTATCATCCGTCAGGGTTACATTGATGTCGCTTGCGATGTCCTGATTGCCCACGTTCTTCACGGTGACATTGACATCCACCAAGTCGCCCTGAACTTCGCTGCTTGGCGCGTCCACGGCGGTGATGGCAATGTCTGTCAGCGGTGACTCGACGGTGACCGACGCGCTCTTCGAGTTATCCGCTGTATCAGTCTCACCGGTTACCGGTCCTGCCGTGGCGGTGAGAGTATGATCGCCAATCGTAGCGCCGGTCGTATCCCAAGAAAAGTTGACGGTCGTGGACGCGCCTGCTGCAAGCGTGACAGACTCGCTTCCTATAGACACATCATCGGTGTCATCCATCAAAAGCACGTCGAAGGTTTCGGCGTAGCTGCCCTGGTTTGCCACGGTGACATCAATCGTAGCCGTGTCTCCCTGGACAACCGGGCTGGCAGCGGAGATCGCTGTCACAGCCACATCGTGCACGTCCAGCGGCCCGGCCCAGCCGAGGTTCTCCCAGTTGGAGTCGGGATCGTTGAGAACCGCAAGCCCTTGTGCGCTGTCTTGAGCCACGCCGCCATCTATCAGCGCCTGCCGGATGGCGTAGACTTCATCGGCCTTGGTTGCTCGGCTGTTCGCCGCGATGTACAAGGCTGCGAGGCCTGCGGCGTGAGGCGACGACATGCTCGTGCCGCTGCCTGTGGCATATCCGCCGTCCTTGTACGTGGAGTAGATGTCGACACCGGGCAGCAGAAGGTCTATGGCCGCACCGGTAGAAGTTACGGGATTGCCTGCCACGACGCTGTTGCTGTAGTTACTGAACGAGGCAAACGAGTCGTCCGCGCCATAGCTTGTGGAACCGCCAGTGCCACCGGGCTGTCCGTCTGAATCAGCCATAGCGGAAATCGTTGCCACCTCGGGGTACGAAGCCGGTTCAATGTCGTCGTTTGTGCCGAATGTGCCATCGGCGCCGTACACATCCATCGAATCGTTGCCCGCCGCCACCACGTAGACCACGCCAGCACCCACGCTATTCTGTATTGCCGTTCGGGCTGCGGAACTATTACCCTGCCAGGCAAGGCTCATGTTGACCACCTCTATAGTCCCGGCATTGTCGGTGACCCAATCGATCCCTGCTATGACATCTGACAGGTAGCCCGAGCCGCTTGCGTCGAGGACCTTAATCCCCCACAACGCTGCTCCCGGCGCTACGCCCACCACACCGATGCCGTTGTCGATAGCGGCGGCAGTGCCCGCTACGTGACTGCCGTGTCCGTTATCGTCGTCGTAATTGTCGTCCTCGAAACTGCCACGGTTCCAGGGCGGCCCGGTCGCAATAGTGTAGAAGCGTCTTCCTCCAGCGACGTTTAGGTCGGGGTGGTCTTTGTCAATGCCCGTATCAATGATCGCGATGTCCACATCCATGAGGTCATTAACGCCGTCTATCTTGGCCGTAGCGTTCTGATCCACATCAATTCGATCAACACCGGTCGGCAGGGTCTGGCCAACTGCATGAACAATCCGGTCTGGTTCGACGTGTAGGACGCGGTCATCTTTCTCAAGCTCGGCAACGATCCACTCGGGCATCTGGCCGGCAAATCCATTCAGTGCTGTCCAGTAGAGGCGTCCAGGAAACAAGAGGTGATCCATGGCGACAGCCGCCGGATTGGCGTCGGGTTCGACCACGACGATGTACCTTCCAGGCACAACCTGCGCGCCGGTAAAATCGGCCATACCCCAGAAGGTTATCAACGTAGCAAGGGACATTAGGGCGATTCTGAAATCAACCATTCTCATCTTTCAACACCTCCTCTTTTTCCCGTTCACTGGGAAAGCCCGGCAAAGGTGACCACAACGTCTAAGCCGGAAGAGCGTCAGACTTGATTCGGAAGATGTGCTACTTGGCGTATGCTTCGCTTCCCTCCGTGTCGGTATGTCTCCCTCAGTTGCGTCCACCGCCGGCCGCTTCTTAGCACTTATGACTCCTATTAAGTATCTACCACATATTCCCTTATCCATCTTCCTACAACCATGTCAAGAACTTTCTGCGGCTCGTGGACTTGAACACTGGCAGAGCCGGGGCCCACTTCCCTCGATCAACTTCCCGCCGCACCAAGGTGTTCGCTTCGCTATGGAGTTGTCTGCAGCGTCGGCCGGGGAAACAGCCGGGCCTGAATCCTCTGTTGCCGTAACTGCTAACCCTGTCAGCATAATCCTGCGCTGGATGCGATGACAAAACAGAACGGTCGCAGGGGTTGGCGCGTTGAATTGCTGATATGCGGTGCAAAAACGAGGCCAACGAAAGCTGTTTGCGTATCTCTTTGAAACACCGCCGGAAGCAGAGCCCGGGCCGTACGGAACTGGCCAGCTGCCCGTTGCTTTTAATCAACATACATTGCGGTAATGAAACACCGCGATGTTGCGGATTACCGTCCGACACAGCGTTCAGTAGCAGTTCCTGCAATCGCTCACGAAAGGGCTTTAAGCTGCGGAGAAAATTGCAGGTAGCCAAAGCGATGCTCAAGCTGTGGCGGGAAAGAATCGTGACACGATACCGGCAATCGGGCTCCCATCTTTTCTGAGACCGAATTCAGAATTAAACACGCTTTTCCCGAGGCTGTTGCGTGGAGGCAGCGGTGGGGCTTCGTGCTGGGCGTTAGGAGCTCAATGCCAGACCTCGACCTTATAGAAGTTGAGGCGGGCCGTTAGATCGGCATCGATGAGATGGATTGTCGGCCCGGATGCTGGGACAGGTTCGCCGATGGAGTCCCAGTGAAGGATATCACCGCTGCGAAACAGTTGGTACATTCTGGACGCAGCGGAAAGGCATTTGATGTCAATGCCCTCTGCGGTGCGAGAGATCGACAAAACTCGGAAGAACGACTGAGGATCGGTAGGGTCGGCTCCCGCGATGTACTCTTGATAGTTGAGCATTCCGTCACCGTCGGGATCGTCGGTATCTGAATGCCCAAGGCTGCCGAATTTTTCCATCTCCCAAGAATCCACAAGGCCGACGTCGTCAAAATCCCCGAGGGCGGCCGTCGCTTTGATGCGTCCATGGGCGTAGTTCTCATCCCAGCCTGCTGGACCAAGGTCCTCCGCGGTCTCTATGATTCGCTGGCGCACTTCATCCCTTGTCAGGTTGGGGTACGCAGTCCAGATTAGGCTCGCCAAACCCGTGACCTGAGGAGTGGCGTACGACCCCACACCGGACGCCGAGCCATACCCGCCCCCCACTTTCGTCGAGTAAACTGGCTCGGGGGCGACTACCTCAACGTACGATTCGAAGGCACCGTAAGCTGATCCATCCGAATTTACTCTGCCCACCGCCAGGGCCTCCGGATATGCTGCCGGATAATCAACGCTTCCAGGCTGTGCTCCGGACACAATGAGAACACCTTTGTCGTGTGCGTATTCCACGCCCTGCCTGATGAAACGGTCATTTGTGGTAGTCACCCAGCTCGTGTTAATTATCAATTTTACACCGTTGGTAGTCGCCCAGTTTGCGGCGTCTGTGAAGGCTTGCTTGATTTTGATTCCCTGCGGCCGGGGCGAAGTGCTCTCACCGATGACCCGCGTCGGCATAGTCCCCGCTTTCCAGTTGACGCCGGCTATCCCTGAGGCGTTGTTCCCTGCTGCCGCGGCAACTCCTGTCACTACCGTGCCGTGTCCATTGGAATCCTGAGGAGCGTCGTCGCCGTCAAGATAATCCGATCCTGACAGTACGATCAATTTGGGAGCAAGGTCTTCGTGGTGCAGATCCACGCCTGTGTCCAGAATTGCGATCACGGGACGCACGGAACTCCCCGTCGAAATAGACCAGGCCTTGGTGAAACCGGAGACGTCCAGATACGTTTGCTCAGAAAAGAGTGGGTCGTTTGGGGTCAGGCAGTAGGCCGCCTTGATCTGCAAAAGGATGAGAAAGAAAGCATCCAGACCGAAGAGGCATAACTTTGACAGGGATCCAACCGTCCAGGGCTGTCCAAACACGGCACCATTCTCCTTATGATCTTATCTTCCGCCGCGTGCCCTTTTTCTCCTTTTTTGGTCGCCGCAGTTAAAGCGGGGAAAAGGCCAACTTCGGCTCGTTTAGAACGCACGCGGGGTCGAAAAGCGATTTTCATGCGGAATGATTGCGCTTGAGGAACCCGGCGGCACATTGGTGTCGGCCAGAATTACCATCGAAGGGACGCCCCTGTCAGGAGGTTCGAACGGATGTTGTCCGGTCGCCGTCCTGCCTCGTTCGCTAGTGGCGTGACAAGTAAGTACCGCAATATTTCCCTTGACATTTGGTATCGGCGATGTATGATATGAGCTACTATGAATCGTCCGTTTCTTCTTCGACCGCTATCTGCCGAGGAGTTGCTGGCGTTGCAGCGGTTGCTGCGGGCCGGGAATACTCCAGTCGCGTTGTACCGGCGATGCAATCTGATATGGCAGCTGGCGGCAGGGTACAGCATCGCCGAAGCGAGCGAAATAGCCAGGCTGCATTACACCAATGCTCACAAGTGGGTGAAGCGCTTTGTTTCCAACGGTCTGGCGGGTTTGGGAGACCTCACCCGCTCGGGTCGGCCGAGAGTTTACTCCCCAAAGGCCGAGACTCTGGTGATCGAAACCGCCACCTCTCGCCCCCAGGACCTGCAATTGGGGTTCACCACCTGGTCTTTGGTGAAGCTGGAGAAGCATCTGCGCCAGTTGCCGGAACTGAAATTGATAAGTCGGGAGACAATTCGCCATATTCTCTCTCGTCATGGTCTTCGGTTCCTCACGGGGCAGACGTGGTGCGAGACGAAGGATCCGGAATTCGACGTAAAAAAAACGCCATAATAGGGCTGTACCGCAACCCGCCCAAGCGTGGTCATGTGGTTTGCTTTGATGAAATGGGACCTCTGCAAACCATTCCCCGGGGTGGCGGGGCATGGGGCAACCGTCCCGCGAGGCGCTCCAATCGCCACAAGCGCAATGGGACGCTGCAATGGTTCTGCGCCTTTTGTCCTGTCACTGGACAGGCAGTGGGAAAAGGTTTCCCGTCGAAATCGGGGGACTCCTGCCGCCAGTTTTGGGAGGAGCAGATGCTCCCCTTTTGGCCCAAAGGCTCCATTTATGTTGTCATGGACAATCTCAGCGCTCACAAGAAGGCCCTTCGACAACTCCCCACAAAGTTTCGCCGACGCTTGCATGCTTTTTGGACACCGACCAACTGTTCGTGGCTCAATCTGTGCGATTCCTATTTTGCAACCCTGAAGCGAACAGCCTTGCATAATACTGACTACAAATCACCCCAGGAAATAGAGCAGGGCCTCCAGAACGGTGTGCGCTATCTGAATGACAACCCACGGCCCTACAAGTGGAAGAAAACATAGTGGCACTTATCTGTCAACGCACTAGTCCACGAGGCGCGGCCATTGCGCAAAATTCCCCAGGGGCAAGGTCTTTTGTCGCTGATAAGGCTTCTGAACCTGCGGGGCAGGGAAAATGTGCCAACGCCACAAGGGGGAATTGTTGCCGGTTCCAGGAGCGTCTTTCGAGCTGTGAGGAACACGATTCGCACAGACGATTTTATGCAAACTTCAGACAATCATCCCCCTGTTCGGGGTCCGGGTTCGTCTGATGGCATGAAAATTGTGAACCCGTGAGAAAAGGGGCGGTGTCTATCCTGACGAGGTCACGGTCCAGCCTATGTCAAACCATCAAAGGAGAGCCAGATCATGGAGTTGACAAGGAAGCGACCGAGACTTGCTTCATTCTTTTTGCGCACGCCTCTTCGGGGAGTGCTTACAGCATTTTCGTGTGGCCTTCTATGCATCCAGCTTGCGGACAATAAGGCCCTTGCAGTCCCTGCTTGCCCGCAAACTGGTCTTTACCGTCAGCCGGAGGGAACGCCCTTTTGGGCACGGAAAATCGGTGACGAAGACCGCCATGTCGTCGAGACGGAATCGGGATATACAATCATCCAGGACGCCGTTTCAGGCCAATGGTTCTACGCTGTCAGGAACCACGAGGGCAAGCTTGAAGCATCGGCCTTTCTCGTCGGAGAAATACACCCTGATCAGGGGGGGATTGAGAAGCATTTGAGGCCTGCTGACTGGACCGCCAAAAAAGGCCTTTTTTCGCTCACCGAGGCAGAGTTGTCTCGGTCGGCTTCGGACGATGATACCGGTCCAATCGCCGATTCCTCTGCTGCCAAATCGCCTGAATACACCATGGTGCCGACCGTTATTAAGAACCTGGTCATCCTTGCCCGCTTCTTAGACCACACACCCATTTTCACACAGGCTGACTTCAACGCCTTATTCAATGAAATCGGATATTCCACAGACGGCGCCTACGGCAGCGTTCGGGATTACTATCAGGAAGCGTCCCACGGGCGAGCCGAGATCGAAAGCACAGTCGCCAACTGGGTCGTTCTTCCTCATGAGGAAGCCTACTACGGGGCCAACGACGAGAACGGGAAGGACCTGAGGCCTCAGGAATTCGCCAAAGACGCCATCGCAGCTCTCGATGCGACCGGATTCGATTTTTCTCCCTACGATGGCGATGGCGACGGCTACGTTGACATGTTGACCATAATCCATTCCGGGTTGGGAGAGGAATACGCCGGGAACCCGGAGGAGTGCCTCTGGTCACACATGGGCACTCTCTCGCCTACGGTAACCGTTGATGGAGTGACCATCTCCCGGTACTGCACCGCTTCGGAGCGGCGATACAGCGGCACATCCATCGTGCGGATCGGGGTGATTTGCCACGAGATGGGGCATCTTCTTGGTTTGCCTGACCTTTACGATAGAGACATGTCCTCCTCCGGGATTGGCGTGTGGGGTATCATGGCGGCCGGTTCGTGGGGAGGCGATTCCTACTCGGCCGAGCGCCCGGTCCATTTCTGCTCCTGGTCGAAAATCAGATTGGGCTGGGTGACGCCCGTGGAGATTGACGGCTCGGATTCTCCGTTGACGATTCCCCAGATCGAGGAGACCAGTTCCCCTGTCTGTTACAGAATCTCGTGCGAGATGGGCGACGGAGAATATCTTCTGATAGAGAATCGGCAGAAGAGGAGTTACGACGCTAAACTGCCCTCCGCGGGCTTATTGATTTGGCATATTGACGATAACAAATCAGACAATGATGATGAGACAACCCACTACAAGGTCGCCCTCCTCCAGGCAGATGGGAACAGAGACCTGGAGAATGGTTCTGACAGAGGCGATGCTGGAGACCCTTTCCCCGGAAGCACCGGGAACCGCTCCCTGACGCCGGACACCAACCCGAGCAGCGACAGCTACTTCAACGGCGACACGTACATCTCCATCGAGAACATTTCCGATCCAGCCGACGAAACGACTTTCTCTCTCGCCACGCTCATCCCTATTTACTCCCAGGACTTCTCGGCCGGTCTGCCTGCCACCTGGACCGTAGTGGACGGGTATAGTGACGGCTATACCTGGACGGATCAGAACCCCGCGGGAAGAACAAACTCAAACTGGTCCGGAACGTTTATGATCGCCGACAGCGCTTGGTCCGGCAGGAGATGGATGGACGAGGAGCTCATTTCCCCGGTGCTGGACTGTTCGAGTTATGTCAAGACGCGGATTCAATTTAGGCACTACTTCAACGCTCGCCGGGACCAAACCGGCGATGTCGATGTACGAGTCAATGGAGGACAATGGCAGAATATCGCCCGATATCTCTCTGCAAACGATGAAGGGTTGAAGGACATTGATATTTCTTCATACGCCGACGCGCAGTCCTCCGTTCAGCTCCGCTGGCGCTTCTATAACGCTTACTGGGACCGGTACTGGGGAATAGATAACGTCGCACTCAGGGGGATGCCGCCGGTCAACAACCCGCCGGAAATCTCCATCACGTCGATCTCTCAGCGACGGGATGCCTCCGGACATCTTGAGGTCGCCTTCATTGGAACAGACCCGGAGAACGATCCCGCGACGTGGGTTTCCCTGGACTGCCAGTTCGCCCCTTACCCTTACTCTGACTGGCAGCAGTTAGTTTTTGACACCGCCGATCCGGCCCATACCGCCCAGGAACCCATGCAATTCACGGCCACAGGAGTGACTTTCGTTGCGGTGGTTGACGCGTCCGCCTGGAATGGTTTCTACAAGATAAGACTCCGAGTAAGCGACGGCACAAATCAAAGCCTTGCCGAATCGTCCGATAAGTTCCAGGTGGATAACGCAGCCGCCACGATATCCATTACCACGCATCTTCAGAATAGCTCCCCTCAGTCAGGCGACACCTCCGTAACCGCGGGCTCATCCTGGTCGGACCCGAACCTGGACACGACGTGGTTCTCTTGGAAGGTTAATGACGGCGCATGGAATGGGGCAGTTGCTGGTTCACCGGTAGGGGAGAGTTCTCAGTCGGCCATGTTCGATTCCCTCACCATCGATGGCGACGACTATCTGACCATCAACTCTCGCCACGTTGATGAGTTCGGGAATCAGAGCGACGAAAGCATCAGTTCACCGTACTACGTCGCGCCTATGGTTCCCTCTGCTCCGCGAGTGGATTCAGCCACTCCCAGCAGTCTGGTTGTGGCGGTCGTGCCCAATCCGGGCGAGTCCGGGGATGTGGACTACGCGGTCTCATGCATGACCGTCAAAAAGTATGTGGACTTCGTGATCGGGGCCTTCGTTGATTCGCCGGTATGGGGCAAGCACGCCGACTGGAATGGTGAGGCCGGTATAACAATTGGTGGGCTTTGCTCAAAGACAACCTATTCATTCAAGACCATGGCTGCCAATCCCCTGGATCACCTCGCGAGATCGGGTTACAGCGACACCGCTTCCGCAACTACAACCAATACTCCCCCGAACACCCCTGTGGGCGTAGATGTCTCCCCGGAATCTCCTATCTCGATAGATGACCTGCTATGCTCCGTCACGCCCGCCGATCCGCCCGACGCCGATGCGGGCGATACAGTCACCTACATATACACCTGGTCTTGTTCGGGGAAGAGCGATGTCGTCCACGGCCCCAGTGCGGAACTGAACGACACGCTTCCCGCCTGGTACACGCAGAAAGGCGACACCTGGACATGCATAGTTCAAGCTTACGACTCCTTCGACTATAGCGAGTCGGTCACAGGCACCGGCAGGCTCATCGGCAATTCGCCCCCTTATGCTCCCCAGTCCGTTGCGCTATCTCCGGACTCTCCGAAGACAGGGGATGACCTCCTCTGCATGGTAGCCTCTGCCAACCCCTCCGATCCCGACCCTGCCGACGAGGTGACGTATATGTACACCTGGACCTGTTCCGGGAAACCGGATGTCGTGCACGGTCCGAAACCCGAACCATCGGATAGTCTTTCCTCTGCCTTGACAGAAAAGGGCAACAACTGGAGCTGCCGAGTAGAGGCGTATGACGGGGAGGACTGGAGTCCCAGTCTTTCGAGCAACGTGACTGTCGCCAACACTCCGCCAAATCAGCCGCAAGCCCTCGTCATCGCGCCGGAAGCGGCACAGACAGCCGACGACCTTATCTGCAGGGTCGCCCCCGCCGATCCGCCCGACGCCGACCCGCACGATACGATTGCTTACATTTACACATGGGCCTGTACGGGAAAACAGGATGTAATCAACGGGCCGAAAACCGATACAACCGACGCGCTCAGCGCCTCCCTGACAGAGAAAGGAGACGTATGGGTCTGTTCCGTGCAAGCCTTCGACGGGAGCGATTACAGTGAACCCCTCGTTGCGAGCAACAGCATCGCGAACACACCTCCATATCCTCCATCGCAGGTCAACCTTTCCCCTGAGTCTCCCATCAGCACGGATGACCTCGTATGTGCGGTCACGCCGGCATCGGTTCCGGATTCCGATCCGAACGACCTGGTTCAGTACAGATACACATGGAGCAATGGAGCAGAGACAATAGTTGTCTGTCCCACGGATTCTCTTACCCTTAATCTTCCCGCGTCGAGCACGTCCAAAGGAGAAACGTGGACGTGCGCCGTCGAGGCGTTCGACGGTGAGGCTTACAGCTCTGCCGTCGAAGGCAGCGTTTCCATCGGCAATTCACCGCCTGCAACGCCGACCGCAGTAAGCATCTCGCCATACCTGCCTTACACGGATGACTCGTTGGTTTGCACCATCCAGCCCGCGAATCCTCCCGACCCGGACGAGGGTGATCGTGTTCTCTACCGGTTCACCTGGAGCTGTCAGGGAAAAGAATCCATTGTGACCGGGCCGACGGATTCTCTTTCGGACACGCTTCCTCCATCGAACACAACGAAGAAAGACGTTTGGACCTGCACGGTCGTCGCCACCGATGGAGCAGCGGTTTCGGAGGAGGTCTCCAGCTCGGTCTTAATCCTGAACTCGCCTCCAACCCTACAAGTAACTGGCAGCACGGTTGTCTACGAATTGTCATCAGTGGACTTGGCGGTCACAGCCGCCGACGAGGATGGAGATGCCATCTTCCTCTATTGCCGGGGTGGACCCGAAGGAGCCAGCTTTGTTGATCACGGCGACGGCACAGGTGCGTTCCAGTGGCTTGCCCTACCCGCAGGCACATACGACCTTACGTTCCTCGCCGACGACACTGAGGAGCAAACCGCTGAGCCTGTCTCCGTAGCCGTCGCCCCCGCTGAATTCAGAATTGTTTACATCGGGCTCGAGCCTGTTCTCAGCGAGGAACGTGTCCTGGCGATCACGTGGTTCGGAATTCCAGGCGCCGTCTATTCGGTCTTTCGGTCACAGGACCTCACAACCTGGGAACGCGTCGCTGCTAATTTGGTTCTTCCCGTCGGCAGCGAACAGGACGATTGGCTCTCTTACCGCGAGGAACTGAACATCTTTTCCAGACCTGTTTTCTTTTACTGCGTGGCGATGGAATAGGGCTCGGCGGCCCAGTTTCCTGAGGGGCTTGAGCAAAGAGGACTCGCAACGGCATGCCGTTGGCAGCGGCGACCTGCTGAGTCTGCTTTGGCGGCGGGAAGGTCGCCTCGGAGATTTCCTGTGGGATTGTGCCCGATTTTTTCCATGAACGCTGCAGCGTTGTCCACCCGCAAGTTCGTCCCCTGGGGGAAGGCGAAACCATGTTTCTCTTTCCACTCGTTACGTTTCCGGCTGGCAACCCTTCGCAGTGTGCGGCCTTTTGCCAATGAGGCATACCCCATTTTCCAAAGCGGAATCAAACAATCCTTTCTTGAAGAGTTCCACAGGGAGCTTTCGAAAAAAACTCAGGGGACTCTCTCCAGAAGTGGCTCGCACGCAATAGATTATGTATCTGGACGTTTTCGCCGATCCCAATTCCCGGGGTTGGCATAGAACGTGCACCACACTTTCTCAGCAAGGAAATCCAAATGCACGAAGTGGACGCAGCTGCTGTGATTCCGCCGGTGGTTTAGCCGGGGGGTAAAACAGCCGAAGAATAGAGCTTTCACATGCCTGTCCTATTTCAAGCGGGTCGGGTAGAGACGTGCAAAGGGGTAGTATGCAGGAAACGGACAAACCACCAAAAGCATGTAAGAACCTGAGAGAGACTCCTTCCAGAAAAGGGTCTGTTTTCCTTTGGACGGCGGGGCTGCTGGCTGTGTTCGTCGTCTTGGTGAACGTCGTTCTTCTGAAGCGTCGAAACATCGAGTACTTCTGGTATCAGCCGCTCCATAATGCCTACAGCCTGGCCGTGGCATTGTATATCATCTCACGCTTTGCGATTTGCCTTATGTACCGCAGTCCGAAATTGACAGGTCACGAGCCCACCGTAACCATTGCCATCTGCGCGAAGAACGAGGAAGGAGTCATCGGGGAGACCATCCGGCGCTCCTTTAGCGTGAATTACCCCAGGGACAAGCTGGAGGTCATCGTAGTGAATGATGGTTCGACCGATGGCACAGCGGCCGAGATTCAAGCGGCAAAGCAGGAGCTTCCTCGCCTGGCTGCAATTCATTTCGGAGAGAACAGGGGAAAACGAGCCGCTATGGTGGAGGCCGCCCGGCGAGCCCAGGGTGATGTTCTCGTCTATGTGGATTCCGACAGTTTCCTCCGCCACGACACCATTCGCCGCATCGTCCAGCCGTTCTCGGACCCCGAAGTCGGAGCCGTTGCCGGACATACCGACGTCGAGAACGCCGATGTGAACGTTCTTACCAGAATGCAGGCGGTACGATACTACGTTGCCTTTCGGGTCATCAAAGCCGCCGAGAGTGTTTTCAGTTGCGTGACCTGCTGTCCAGGGTGCTTTTCTGCGTACAAGAGGAAATACGTTCTCGAAGTATTGGACGAGTGGGAGAAACAGAAATTTCTTCACAGTCGAGTGACATTCGGAGACGACCGAAGCCTTACGAACTTCATGCTCCGGCGACATCGTGTTCTTTACAACTCGGAGGCCAAAGCCACGACGATCGTTCCTGAGACCCTCAGGAAGTTCCTCAGACAGCAGCTCCGCTGGAAGAAATCCTGGGCACGGGAAAGCCTCATCGCCTCCGGCTTCATGTGGAAAAAGCCGCCCCTCATGGCCCTGTCCTTCTACCTTGCCTTTCTGTTTCCCGTAGCGGCCCCTCTGGTGGTCGCCAGAGCGATGGTCGTTGCCCCGCTCGTTTGGGGGACTCCGGGCTCGTTTTTCCTGTACGGGGTGACCTGCATGAGCCTTCTGTTCAGCTTCTACTATCTCCTGGCCCAGAGAAACCGGCTGTGGATCTATGGGGTTCTTTTCGCCTTGTTTTACATGTCGGTCCTGATTTGGCAGACACCCTATGCCTTGCTCACGATTCGGCACAATCACTGGGGGACCCGATAGAGGATGCGCTTTCTGCGATTAATTGAGTGACCGATGTTCAGCGTCAGCCGCAACAGCATGATTCAGTGGGTTCTTCTGGTTATTCTCGGAGGAGTTCTGCTGGCGTGGCGGCTTTCAGAACGCTCGATAAATCGCTACCAAGTGGAGTCCATGGCGATTTCCGAGGCGAGTTTCCGGCGCTCGGCGGACACGTTTGTGGCTCTCCGATATGCCGTCCCCGGCCGGTCGAGTGAGAAACAGGACGAAGACCTTGCGGGCCACTTCTCCCAACACATGAGGATGCTCCAGCAGGAAGGATACAACACGATTCGGCTTGCAGATGTTCTGGAGTTCTATCGCGACGGAAGACTCCTGCCCGAAAAGTCAGTGCTCGTGACCTTCGACGACGCTGATGGAACTGTCTTTCGTATGGCCAGCGAAGCACTCGAAGAGAGGGCCTTTCGCGGAGTGACATTCCTTACCTTCGGGAGGCGGATGAAAGGAGAGAGAATCCTGCTGCCCTGGTATATTTTTAGGACAGCCCACGGCACCGGTTATTGGGAAATGGGAAGCACCGGCCTGGCATCTTCAAGCTGTGTCCTTTTAGATGAAAAGGGATCGCAGGGTCACTTTCTTTCCAACCGGCGCTGGTTGCGAGGTGAAAACAGGCTGGAGACCGAACGCGAATACGAACGCCGGATTCGCCGCGACGTTCGAATCGGCGCGGCTATCCTGGAATCGCACATTGATGGGCTGCAAGTGCGAGCGTTTGCCTACCCCTTTTCAGATTACGGTCAGGGCTCGACCAATCTGAATGATGCGGAGAGCTTCATTCGAGCCGCCGTCCGCCACCGCTACGGTTTGGCGTTCAGACATGATGGCTACGGATGGAATTACGGGAAAACCGACCCTTTTGTGCTCAACCGGATGACGGTTGGCGTTTCCCTGAATCCGATAGAACTTCTCCGGCGACTGGAAGCGTCTGCTCCCCGGGAAGGGAGAGTCCTCGGTGGTTTCGATTCACCACGATTGCCTGATGGTTTCCAACTGGAGACCGGCGAGTGCACATATCGTGATGGGCGTTTGGTTCTTTCGCCAGAGTCCGGGCAGGCGAGTGGCCAACTGTGGTTATCGGGCACAGAGAAGTGGCACAGTTGCACGGTAGCAGTAACTTTTGAGGCAAGCCGCGACGAACAGTGCTGGCTGTACCTTCGGCACAGGGACAAGGGGAACTTCGTCCGAGTGGGAAGGTGGGGCGATGGTCTTTACGTTCAACAGAAGGTCGGGGGGGAAAAGCTTCGGAGCCTCGGGAAGTTCCCCGGCATCTTCAAACCGAATACACCGCACCGTCTTTGCGTGTCGCTCGTCGGACACCGTGTGGGGTTGTCTTGTGACGAAATTCCGCTTGAGACGCGCAGTATCGAAATAGACGAGAGGTTCCCCACAGGGAGGGTCGGCTTGGGAATCGTCACCGAGAAACCAAGTCAAGGCTCCGTTTCATTTTCCGCTTTCCGGGCAGAGGAAGCCGGGGCTGTGCTGATTCTCGCGCGCGATCTCGACTCCGCAGCTAACTTGGAACAAATTAGCCGACTGCTCCCGACCGCCGAGATATTGTCTCCGTTCTGGTTCTCCATCTCGGCGAGTACAGGACTTCTCACATCCAGGATAGAGAATCAGGACCTCGTTCGGATGCTGGCGAGTTACTACAACCTACGCCTGATTCCCACAGTCTTTTGCTACTCTGCTGGGAACGAAAGCGACGGAGCGTTCCGGGACCCCTCCAGGCAGGAGGACTTGGCGGAGACTCTGATCGCCCTCGTGGAAGAGTTTTCTCTCGATGGCTACCTGTTCTGGCTTGATGGAGATGGCTCCCCCCTTGGCGGGCAGACCTTTCCAAAGGAAACCGGATATTCCGTGCCGGAGTGGATTTGTTCTCTCCGAGAACGCCTTCGGAGCGAGAATCTCCGCCTCGCTCTTGGCATGCGGTTCGAGAATGCCCGTCAGCTTGGTCGGGAGTTGCTGAGTGTTTTACAAGTGGCTGACATCCTTGTGGCAAGGGTGGAGAGTGAAGAAGGACGCGATGATCCCGCCTGGGTGGGGTCACCTCAAACACGAACCTGGACAATGAGTAGGACTCATTTATTCATGGCGTGCCACCTGGACTCATCGGGAGACCACGAGATTCTGGACGCTCGGTTCGCGGGGATTGGCAGGGCTGTTCTTGTCGGAAACCATGAGAGGAATAACCACGTGAAAGAACCACAGGAGGAATCGCGTGCCTTTCAATAGACCGTTGCAATCAACGTTCGTGGTTCTGTTGCTGCTGATGGCCACTTTTGGGCAACCGTCACTTTCGCAGGAAAGCAGGCTGCCGCACATCGGTCACGGGATTTATCTTTTGGACCCATGGTGGGGTTTCGACTACCAAGATTTTCGCTGGCCGGGCGAGGTGGAGCTTCTTCTCAAAAAACTGGAGCAGCTTTCCATTCAGCACATTTTTCTCTACATCGGCAACCTTACGGGGGATGGGGCATCGGTGCAGTTGAGGTACTTCGACTACCTCGAGTTCCCGAAAATGATCGCGCCATTTTTGGAGAGGGTGACGAATTATCAGGACAAGAACGCCAACGGTAAAGTGGATGCCTGGGAAAAGACGTTCTATGTCCACCCCTGGATACGCGGAAGTCTGGACGAATACGATGTGTCGGTTAATCCTAATGGCCCCGGCGAGATCTTCGACCTCGGAAGTGAATCCTCGAGGGCGAATCTGATTCAACTTTGCCTCGATTTAGCACATGGCACCGACATGTTGGGAAACGGAAATCGGCTGACAGCAGACCTCCACTTCGACGGCGTGCATCTCGACCTCGAACCGCTGCCGTCCCGTATTTTCTTCGACGAGCTTTCCGAAGATCAACCGCTGCGGTTTCAGAATATGATCACCCTTCTTACGGAGTTGAACGCGGCGGGAATCGGTTTGGACGTCAGTTCGCGACCGTTACTGTCTGTTGTGGCCCCCACCTGGACGGCGGACCCCGGCTCCCCTCTGTACTACGAATGGGCCTGGGACAGCGATAGCTTTGCGGAGATGGCGAGTGTCTGCGACCTGATCTGCCCGTTCTGTTACGAGCCTTACCCTCGACAGGAGTCCACTTCACCCGTCAAGCGATATTCCACCGAACAGTATTGGGAATACATCTTCGACAACCTCAGTGCGATTTCCTCTGCGATTCAGGGACGCCATGCGAAAGTCATGATGCTCTTGAACACCGCCTACGCCACACGTAATTCGTCATCCGCAAGAATCAATGCCAAGGAAGCCGTTCCGGGAGAGACGATTTCGATATTCGGCGCCGGTTTCAGTGATGTTGAGGAGGTGAAGATAAATTCCAGGGCCGCTGCGTTTGAGGTGGTGTCGGACCAGCTGATAACCGCGCGGATTCCTCCTGACACGGCTGGCGGATGGGTACAGGTGATTGTGGACGGCTGCACGCACGCGAGCGACTTGATGGTTCTGCCCATTGTCGCGGCTGCCAATGAAGACAGGGAGGTCTCTCTGATGCGGGGGAGCACTGGCAAGGTCGTCGCAAGGGTGAAGATTGATCCATCCTATTTCCTCAACAGTCCCATTTGCTTTTCCTCACGTGGTGACATCCTGCTTGTCGCCCGCAACGCGGCCGGAGAGGCTCCGGAGGCTGTGCAGGTTGTGGATATGGTGACAGGACAGCTGGTGGGGAAGGTGGAGGTGAACGGAGCAAACGTCGGGCTAACCGGCTACGGCGTTCTCAAAGCCGTCAAACCTGCTGCCAACGACATGGCCCTGTGCGCGGAAGCCTACTCGGGTGTCGTCTCGCTTGTGAGCCTGGATTCGTTGGCTCGCGAGGGTTTCACGGTGATGGACGGTTCGGCAAAGGGAAGCACCGATTCGCCGTATGCCTCGGACTTGGCCGTCATACCGCAAGCGACTCTGGCGGCGGTTGCCAACGACGGGCTTTCGACAGTCAGCTTCATCGATTTCTCGAATGTGACGGCGCCGGCGATCGTTGCCGAAATTGACCTCGGCGCGGCGCCATCGGGCGGGGGCAGCGGCGCCTGCTCTGTAGCGGCATCAGCCTCCAGGCTGGTTCTTGTCACAAACCTGGACTCAAACACTGTTTCCGTGATCCGGTCGGCTGGTCCTGGCTCTTTTGTGCTCGATAGTGCGGCGATTCCCGTCGGCGCCCGGCCAACCGATGTGGAGGTCTCGGGCGACGGGACACGAGCCTTCATCCTCAACGACGGGGACAACTCTGTGTCTGTCATTTCTCTGACAACGGACCCTCCGGAGGTGATCGGAACTGTCACGGGCATTACGGTTTTCGCGGCGGGCGATGGACTGCTGGAGAAAACGAACGTCTCCCTGCTTTCGTGCAACCGTGACGGCACCATGCTGGTCGTTGGGCAGGGCCAGGGGGGTAGCCCACAAGTGCTGGTCGTGGCGATTCCCCCGTCCTTTCCATTGGAACCCGCAGCCGTGCGCTGCTGGGCCACGCAAACGGGTTCGGCCCTTTCCACAACCATGCACCCCGGCGCGACCCTGGACCTTGCTTCGCCGAGGGTGCTCAGAACCTATCCCCCCGATGGGTGGGCGGGCGTCAGCCGGGGGGCATTCATTTTCATCGAGTACGACGAGCAGATTCAATTCTCGCCCGATTTTGCAGTCAAGATTACAGGCTTCGGGGGAACGATCTCGCTGAAAGGCAGACCACTCATCGTGGATGGGATAGACAGTGATGGTGTATTTGACACCCTCTTGATTGACCCGGCGGACTTCATGGGGTCCGTGAGCCGGTACATGGTGGAAGTGACAGGAGTCTCGGATGCGGCAGGAAACATTCAAAATGCTCCTTTTTCGTTCAGCTTCTGGACAGGGGATGTGGATTTCACTCCGCCGACTCTCGTTCGCACGCTGCCCGCTCATGGAGAAGGAGGTGTCAACCCGGGAGTGGAAATTGCCGTCGAGTTCAACGAACCCGTCAGCCTGTCTTGTCTTTCGACGGTTTCACTGGAGGCGAATGGGGAACGAGTCCTTTTCAAAGAGGGTTTCCCGGCATTAGTTGATGGGCCGGACGGTGACGGACACCCCGATACTCTGATAGTCCGTCTCCCGAGGGCCCTGCCGGTGGGATCCACCGTGAAGTGCACCATAGATGACATCCGCGACTGGGAGTTCAATCCAATTGAGAATCCTGTTACCTTCACGTTTTCGGTGGGCGAAGCGGCTCACCCGATGATCGTCAATGTAGAAGACGATTCTCGCGGGTACGATTACCTCGATGGGAGATTTGGCCGTTTCGCGGACGGTCTGGAGGGCACTATTGCGTTTCTGAATCAGGTGGACAGTGTCCGCTTACAAACGATGGCGGGAGTGGGGATTTTTGCTGAGACGAGTTTTCTTCCGGGACAGCACGCTTCCTTTTTGGCGTTTCTTCAGAGTATTCCTGACGGCGATTCCGATGGGCTTGATGACCTTAGTGAGGTCCATCTTCGGACGGACCCTCGTTCCCCGGACACGGACGGCGATGGGCTGTCAGATGGCAATGAACACCAGGCGGGCAGTGACCCTCTGGATTCGGAGGACGTATTTGGCGTCGTTTCGCTCACCACTTTGGAGGGAGGAAGCGTTTCCATCGTGTGCCAAACCACTCCAGGCCGGTGGTACACCCTCTGCTATCGAGATACCGATCTGGGTCAAGACGGACATTGGCGTGTGCTGGCGGGGCCGGCGCAGGGCAGCTCCGATTTCTCGCTCATCACCTTCACTGATGCCGGGGATCCGGGAGAGGATGAAACCTTCGGCACCGCCGACGATGTGCGGCTTCCGCCGGCAATGGTGCGACGGCGGTTCTACAGGATAGAAGTGAGTTCATCGTGAAAAAGCTGACCGTTGCGATCTCCATTGTCTTGTACACAGCGACGGGAATGCGCCAGGCACCCTCGTCGGAGGACGAAAGCCGTCACGAGTTCATCGAGGCGGGCAGGCGCCTCTATGATGCGGGGGAGTACGAGGAGGCGGCTGCAAGATTCCGGGCCGCTGTGGAAGCGGACCCTTCCTTGCTCATAGGATGGGAGAATCTTGCCTGGTCGTACCGCCGTTTAAAGCGGTTTGGGGAAGCTGCAGAGATATGTCGCAATCTCCTGAAGGTGAAACCGAGAGAGGTGCGTTACCTTAACCTGCTTGCCGGGACCTTCCTCGATGCGCAACAGCCGGCGAAGGCAGAAGAGCTTTACAGACAAAGCCTTGCCATCGATCCGAATCAGGCGGTTTTGCATCTCGGTCTGGCGCGAAGTCTGGTTGCACTAAGCAGGTATGAGGAAGCTTTTAAACATGCGGAGAATGCCATTTCCAGGGAGCCTGCTAACATCGAAGCCTGTCTCAGCGCGGCGGATATTCACCTTGCTCTGGATGATCCCGACGGGGCGATCCCTTTGCTGAATCGCATGCTTCAGAACAATCCTGAGAACGTCGACGTGAAGAGAATGCTGTCCAGGGCCTTGAACGAAAAGGGAGCCAGCCTCTTTCAAGAGAAGAAGTATGACGAGGCAGTTCAGGCGTTCCAGGCGTCCTTGCGTCACGATCCCGACTCTCTGCGGGCGAAGATGAATCTGGCGTGGGCCCTGGACCACCTGGAGCGGAACGACAAGGCTCTCGGGGTCTGGATCGCTTTGACCCAACAACATCCGCAAGACAGCCGCCTGTGGAATCAGCTCGGGCAACTCCGTTCCAAGGTGGGGCATCTTCCCGAGGCGGCCGCTGCGTACGAGGAAAGTCTGAGGATTGAGCGAGACCAGCCTGCCATTCGCCTCGCCCTGGCGAAGGTCAGAGGATGGAATCGCGACTACGACAAGGCAATAGAGGAGCTTCTCTCGCTTCGAGAGGAGCAACCCGAGAACACCGAGATAGATCGGTACCTCGGCACATTCCTGTTCGAGGCGAGGAGGTATGAAGAGGCTATACCCTATCTCGAGCGATACCTTGCAGAGGCGCCGGACGATGAGGCAGCGGCGTTTCGCGCCGCTTCCTCGCTCTATGCCTGCGAGGATTACGACTCGGCGATTGAAATCTTTCACGCCTTGTACCGGGACGACCCTGCCGATGTGCTCTCTCGCCTTGCCCTCGCCGACGCGGCGGCTTCCCAGCATCAGTACGACGAGAGTCTCGTGTACCTCCAGGAGATTCTTGCCCAAGACCCTCGGCATCTCGGGGCCTTCAACAAGCTGGTGGCCTATGCCTCACAGGCGAAGCGCCACGACATCGTCGTTCAAGCGGCGTCTGCGTTCTTGAAAGCAGATCCCGAAGACCCCTATCCTCTCCTTCCCCTCGGGGATGCCGAACGGCTTCTCGGGAGGGGAGAGGAAGCGGCCGCAGATTACCTCCGCGTACTCGAGATGAATCCTCTGTGCTTGAGAGCGATGGCGGGCTTCTCGGAGGCAAAGATCGGGATGCAGCAGTATCAAGAAGCCCGCCGCGTCACTGAAAAGATGATCGAGCAGAACCCAACGGAGGTCTCGCTTCGGTTTCGGATTTCCCGGGTCCTTAGCGCCGGTGGGGACTTCCATGTCGCCGTCGAGGCGTTGCAGCCTCTGACGGATGAGAGCTGCGCTCCATCCATACCGATTCTTCTCTATCATGGAATGACGCAGAGGGAAAGGGAGCCGGCTCTCCACGTGGAGAGGTTTCGGTCTCAGATGGAAGCATTGGCCGAGGCAGGATATGTGACGATCGACACGTTCGAGCTGAGAGATATTCTGAAGGGGCGATTGATCCCACCCGAGAAGCCAATTGTTATTACGTTCGACGATGCCATGCATGATAGCCTTGAGTTGGCGGACCCCATCCTGAGGGACCTGGGCATGAAGGCCTTGATTTCCGTGCCTGTCGCGCAGGTCAACAGCAGGCATCCGGTGTTTGCCTCCTGGGCAGAGTTGGAAGAATATCGAAAGACAGGAAGATGGGACATTCAAGCTCACGGGGATGAAAGCCACATTGACATTCCCGTTGACCCCAGCGGGCGGACCTCACGGTTCATGGTCAATCGGAAGTGGCTGGAGAACGAGAATCGTCTGGAGACTCCAGAGGAATTCCGCTGCCGCATTGAGCAAGATCATCAGTCCTGTATTGAGAGCATCGAGGAAGAAGTGTCTACCGAGGTTCACGCCTACGCGGTGCCTTTAGGCGATTACGGACAGGAAACGCCCACCAACTACGGCGAGGCTGCGGCGGTAAACCTTGAACTGATCCGGAGATTTTACGACCTGTCCTTTTCCCAGAATCCTGATGGCTTCAATCTACTCTCCGCTGATCCTCACCTTCTCGCGCGACTCAACGTCCCTTTGGATTGGAACGGACAGGACCTTTTGCGGCATTTGAGGCTCAATAACCCGAGACCCAAGGCCCTGCTGTGGATCGGCAGGAATCAGAGCTGGGCGGGTGAGTTCGAGCAGGCACTCCAGACTTTCGCGAAAGCCCGTCAGGCCGGCGCGGACGAATTTCCGGTCCTCCTCAGCGAGAGTTTGACTCACAAGTGGATGGGGGCGTTTGGAAAGGCTCAATCCATGGCGGAGAAAGCGCAGAAAATTCAGGGCGCTGATCCCGAACTCCAAAAGCAAATCGCCGATTTACGCCGGAGGACTCGCCCTTCGTGGTCGAGCAACTTCGAGTTCTTCGCCGACAGTGAGGAGCGGAGCCGATACAGTGTGGGGCAGACGCTATCGGCCTACTTGCGGGTGGACCTGGAAGGGATTATCGGAATTCAGAGGTTTTGGCTCGAGGAAAATGGTCGCTCCGACGTCGAGGGTCTGTTGTCTTCACTCTCCGTCCGAAAACAATGGTCTTACAGTCACCAGCTCAAGGCCTCCTTGCTCTGGTACCATCTCCAGGGAATAGGCGACGAGTTGGGTTACGAATTGGGCTACTGGGTTCCTATTGGCGACGCGGACACAATTCGCTTCTTCTCCACCAGGATGTTGAGCGACTCCGTTCGCGCTGTGGAGGCGGATATTCAAGCGCTGGTCAATGTGCTCGATTGGCGCCACAGTTTCGGGGCGCGTTTCGCGACAAGGACTCTCGTCGACCGGAGGGATTACTCTGACGGAAACTATCGTTGGACGCTCCGTGGCGGACCGGAATGGTTATGGCGAGAAACGCCGGACCTCACGCTGGCCGCTGAAATCACATTTAGCGATGCGAACCGCGATGTGCCGGAATACTACACCCCCCAGGAGTTGTTTTCGGGGCGGTTGGTTGCCCGTTTGCGGGGGAAGACAGCTTACTCTCTTGACTACTCCCTGGATCTCTCCGCTGGCTATGGAACTGATGAGGTGGAAGGCGGAAGGGTTATCGGCAGCGTCGGCGGCGGGATTAGGTACGCCGTCAGCGACCGTACCCGGATAACGCTGGACGCTTTCTATTCCCGGGCGCCAAGCTATGAGTGGGGAACGGCTCAAGCGGGCCTGGAAATAGCCTTCTAACAGCCCCAATAAGCTCCTCTCCGCCCTTTCACTCTGTCCCCCGTACAAAAGCCCAGGCCTCCGGAGTACATTCCCTCAATGGATGAGACTCCGAACCGAACCCGCACCCGAGGCGAATTGGCAACGTAAACGGATGGCGTTGTATCTGCCACGGCAGGGCCCGCGGTTACCCATGCCCCGCGCACAGGTCTAGGCGTGCGGCATCACCGCACCGGTAGACGCCGCAGAGGCGACTGTACATGTCTACTCTGAACGAAAGGCAAGAAATGCCTCTTAACTCGACGACTGTTCCGGAAAGCTTAGAAACCCACTTCACCTTGCGAAGCGTGCGAAGAGTGCGAGAAATCTGGCACCGAGCGGATCTGTTTCGCGTCGGAGGCAGTGCAGCAAGTGCCTCGTTGCTCTCGTATAGTCTGCTTGCTTACACTTTCACCTTTGCCTTGCCATCGCGGCAAATTCATACTTATTGCGGGAGCTGACGCGGGGAACGGCCGTGCAATCACAGGAGAAGAACGAGGACTTCCACTGTTCGGCAGCCCATCCAGTCGCACTCTTCGTTGACAACGGAGGAGGGGACGCTGTAGCATGATTTGGCGAACAGGGAGGAAGCAAGGGCCGCATGGGAAATTGTCTGCTGATTCACAACGGCAGCGGGCTGGTGCTGACGTAAGCGTCTGTGCCTGCAGATCGCGGTGATTGAACCCATGGAACCGAGGCCGAAGGTATCCAGAAGTCTGGAGTCTCGGCGCCGGCGCCAAGGTCAGTGTGACAACGTGCCCAAGGAGAATAACGAATGACAACGGAAATGGACAGTCTGGTGCGTCAAGCGGCAGCCGCGCTGATTGAAACCGGTGCGCGGGAGGTTTACCTATTTGGTTCTTCCGCACGCGGCGTTGACAGCCCAGAATCGGATATTGACTTGGCCGTGGTGGGGTTGCCTCCAGAATCCTTTTTCCGGGCGGTGGGGGTGGCCCGGCGTATCCTGAGGCGTCCGGTGGACCTGGTGGACTTGGATGAACCGAATCCGTTCACGGACTACCTCAAAGAAAGCGGGAAGCTGACGCGTGTCGGATGAACTGAAAAGGCAAATCGGTGTAGAGCGAGAGCAGCTGCGCCGGCTTCTGGAGACGCATGCCGGATTGCTTGCCAGGTGCCGCACGGGCGAGCCGACCGTGGACGAACTGGCCGCCCTTGCGGCGATCCTCCACGCTTTCTACAACGGCATCGAGAACATCTTCAAGAGGGTCGCTGTGGCCCTGGATGGAGGCTTGCCGACTGGCCCATCTTGGCATGCAGACTTAACAGAGGCAATGGCGACGGCAAAGCCTCATCGTCTGGCATTGCTCTCGGAAAGCCTCTCTGAAACGCTCCAAGAGTACCTCGACTTCCGCCACGTCTTTCGCCAGGCGTACAGCTTTGAGCTTCGCTGGAAGAAAATGAAGCATCTCGTCCTGGGGCTGCACGATGTCCTGGGACGCCTTGAACACGAACTGGACGCCTTCTTGGCATATATTAACAAGAAGCTTTAGCAATTAAGCATGCGTCGGCTTGGAACGGCCGGTCCTGGCCTCCAAGCAAAGGGTGAGAGGGGCCGGAGAAATGCTCGAGAGTGTGCTGGTTTTGCTTCCCATTAGGAAGGTGACTGCTTTCCGCGAGGTCCCACCTGGGGCAAGGCGACCCCTGAGAGCGTGCTTCGACCGCTACAAAAGGTCCAAAAAGTTGGACGGTTTTAGGACGGTTTTTTTGGACTTTTATGGTTTTTTTGGCCCCAATTGGGTTTAAGACTAACGGTCTAACCCGCGGCACTTTCGCAAGTTCCGACAGCCACGGAAATTGCGGATCGGGCTGCGATAGGTCTGAAAATCCGCGTGTCAGCGGTTCGACTCCGCTTCCGGGCATTTTCTTTTCTCCTTCCAAGCAACTTGCTTACGACTCCCAGGTTCCTGTCCCTCGCACGCCGAAATTCGCCAGGCGGACGGTGTTTCCTTCGCTTCGCCCGCCTGGCACGCCAATTTCAGAGCCTGGGACTGTCAAGAACAGTACACGGAGGCTTTGACAATCACGATCAGAAGAGTCCCCAACTCGCCCTACTGGCATTACGACTTCTGGTATCGCGGACGGCGGTACAAGGGCAGTACAAAGCAAAAATCGAAAGTGCGCGCACAAGAGCAACGGCGCGCTTGCGCTGACATATCGAACACGGACTGGACCCCTTCC
>Ga0315312_1000726_pt1 | contig 32514 bp, 32 predicted proteins | sample TDP7_MG_FD_203629 | JGI IMG/M metagenome (GOLD analysis project Ga0315312, IMG submission 203629) | Freshwater sediment microbial communities from Lake Towuti, South Sulawesi, Indonesia - TDP7 | ecosystem: Environmental > Aquatic > Freshwater > Lake > Sediment | place: Indonesia: South Sulawesi... | reverse complement strand
TCGTTGGCCTTTAACTTCTCGAGGTTCAGATCCTCGATTCGCCCATTCAAAGACTGATTTAGTGCCGTTAACTTCTGGTTCTGACTTTGGAGGTCTTCGGTCGCTTTGCGGCAGTCCATTAATGATCTCTCAAGGTCAATGCGCGACGCTCGGATCTGTTCCAGCTCGTTTCGCCAGCCCTCCACCTCTCTCGAGGTAAAACTCGATTCCATCGCCTTTCTCAACCCGATATTCTCCTCCTCCACTGCCTTAGCGCGGTCGATGTACTGCTTGGCCGTCGAGTATGCCTTCCGTAATTCATCAAACTCAGACTTTAACCTCTCATTATCAGCCAATGCTGCCTCATAGTTCCTTTTTAGAAGCGCGTTTTGATTAATGAGTGAGCGGAACGCCTTGCTTGTGGCCTCCAGGCCTTCTATGATGGATTCGAACTCCTCATCGCTCACCTTCGCCTCCTGTCCTTGGTTGGAAGTTGCCGAACTGACACGGGTTCCAGATGATGAGTTTTCAGCGGATGGAGGCTGTCCTGTCGCCTCAACCATAAACAACCCGGGGATTCCACCGTTATTATAGTTTTGTGAGGACGGTAACTGCCAAGAGGGACGGGTCGGATATATTAGGAGTTTAATTTCGAGGAACGTTTTTACAATATATATAATTGAGTGGCACAGACCCATTCACGGGCAGGTATTGGGATGGTTGGCAGATCCGCATTCAAATCGCTTGGGGAGTGCGACCTCTTCATCGCAGGCCAAGAAGGTCATCATACATACAGAATCCCAGCCTTAGTCGTATCTGGCAAAGGAACGATCTTGGCATTCTGCGAGGGTAGGAGATACTCCGCCGACGATGCAGGCAAGATCGACCTCGTGCTGAGGCGAAGCATCGACCATGTGGAAATCCATGTCCCGTACAAGACAGGATGACCGGCGTCATACGGCTCCCCTTCTGCAATCGGAAATAAATTTAAACCCAACACATATAAAATCGGTAAACGAATACATTGCGAGCAAATCTAACCGATTAAAGTGGTTCATGAAATGGGAAGCATAAAACTTGCACCCATACACGAAGGGGACATCGATGCATTATCGTCATTAGTTGTCAACAGGTTTCGAGAAGAACAAAAGCACGTTCCTATCCTTCGATCCTCTTTTGAGCATGATAGGACGTTTCTCCCAAAATTAAGAGAACTCGTTAAAGAAGCCCCCAATGTTGCCGCATACCTAGACGGGCGTCTAGTAGGCTTTCAAACGGGTTTCGTGATACCATCTTGGAGGGGGAAAAGAAGCGCTTATTGCCCCGAATGGGCGCATGCTGCAGTCGGGGAGAATCGGAAGGAAGTCTATCAGCTGATGTATGCAGAGCTCTCAAAACAATGGGTCGCGAACCGATGCAATACGCATCTCATTACTCATTTTGCACATGATGGGGAGATAATTGAAACATTCTCATGGTTTGGTTTCGGTATGGCCGATGTAGATGCAATACGGAACCTGAGCCCACTAAAGGGCATTAACTCCTACATTGAAATCAAAAAGGCGACAATAGACGACTTAGAATCGGTCACATCCTTAAGCCATCAATTAAATCAATACATGGCCGACGCGCCAATATTCCTGGTCTTAACGGAGGAGTCAAATATCGCGAATCTATTATCTGATACTTCGAAGGCGTTATGGATCGCATTCAAAGATGGCAAGGCGGTTTCATACATGGCCGTTGGTCCAGCCAATAATCACGAAGTTGCCTTTGTGGTCCAAGACGAAAGTATCGCCAGCATACACGGTGCTTTTACAGAAAATAGATTCCGTGGCCAAGGAATTGGGAAGGCTTTGCTAAACAAGTCAATTGAATGGGCCTCATCGATGGGATATGTAAATTGCGCCGTGGATTTTGAACCGGAAAACATAGATGGAAGCCGTTTCTGGATGAAGCATTTCAAACCGATATGTTACTCTCTCGTTCGAAATGTCGGATTCGCCTAGCGCTTTTTCAAATCCCCCAGCTTCGCTGTGTGATCCAATTCCCAGAGGCGGGGGACGAAGTCCCCGCACGCCTCCTCCCACGGCCTCTCTATCTCCTTACGGTGCTCCTCGCACCACGGGAACTGGGGATGCAGATGCTGGCAGTCTCGGCAGTCCATCTCACTCACTCTTCAAATCATTCATTGGAGTATATAGTGGGACTGGCATCTATAGGGAGGGGGGTTCTTCTGAAGGCCATGTAAAATTTAAAAAGTTACGATATGGACATAGCCAGATATGTACATTTTCAAGATTATTGGCTTTAATGGTCGTCGCCATTGGCGTACGAGGACGGATTCAAGACATAAATACCGAATACGAGTGATAAATCAGTGAAATTGATACAAAGGAGACACCTCGAGATAAGGTCCTTCGTTTCTCGAAGATCTACTACGATCACCGAGCCAAGTACTACGACCTATTCGTCCAACGACAGCGTTCAGACACGAGCACGTCCAAGGAGCTCGACCACGTTATCCAAAAAAAGTGATTGGGCATAAAGTTCATCGATTACTCCACAGATCTTCAATACCAACAGGAAAGAGCATATAACGTCATCTTTCATCGGATGGGACGATGAACAAGCTGGCAATCGACGGAGGAGAAGCGGTCAGGAAGAGACGATTTCCCGAGAGGAAAACTTATGGGATAGAGGAGCAGCAACAGGTCATCGAGGCGCTGAACTCTCAGGACCTCTTCTTTGCAACGGCGAAGAAGGTCTATAGATTCCTTAACGAGTTCAAGGAACTATACGGCGTCAAGCATGCGACGGCATCCACTTCCGGCACCTCGGCCATCCACGTGGCCCTCGGCGCCCTGAACCTCGAACCCGGAGACGAGGTCATAACGACGCCGATAAGCGACATGGGAACCGTGGCCCCGATCCTGCTCCAAAATTGCATCCCGGTCTTCGCCGACGTGGAGCTGGACACATGCAACCTCGATCCCGATGACGTCGAGAGGAGGATAACGGATAGGACGAGGGCCTTGATAGTCGTGCATTGCTGGGGTCAGCCCGCGGACATGGACCGCTTCCTAGCGATAGCGAGGCGACATGACCTGAAGCTCATCGAGGATTGCGCGCAAGCACATCTGGCACACTACAAGGGTCGGCTGGCAGGCACGATTGGCGATCTGGGGGCATTCAGCCTGCAGCAGTCGAAGCACATGACGTGCGGAGACGGCGGCATCACGATCACGAACGATGACGAGCTCGGCAGGAGGGCGGACCTCTTCGTAGACAAGGGCTGCGACTGGACAGAGGACAGGCGCTATCGGCTGACGTATTCATTCCTCGCACCATGCTACCGGATGACCGAGCTTCAGGGCGCCGTGTTGCTGGCCCAGCTGGGGAAGCTGAAGTGGGTGGTCGAGAGGCGACAGGAGCTCGGCGATAGGCTCACGACATCGCTACGAGACGCCGATGGAGTGCATCCCCCAAAACGCATTGAGGACGTCGATCACAGGTACTGGGGATATCCACTCAGGATAGATCGGGAGAAGGGGCTGTCGCGGGACGAGTTCGTAAAGGCACTCTCCGCGGAGGGAATACCGGCAGGGAGGGCGTGGCCGGGCAAGCCGCTCTACCTCTATGACATGCTGCAGAAGCACATCACGTATGGGACATCGGGCTATCCGTTCACGGCCAAGGAAGGCAGGATGATCGACTACCACGAGGGGACGTGCCCGAATGCGGAACGCGTCGAGGAGGAGATGTGCACGATCTCCATAAACGAGTTCTACTCAGAACAGGACGTGGATGACATCTCCCAAGCCGTGCACAAGGTCGCCAAACTCCTGCCTCGGAACTAAGGGGTGTGGCGCCGATGGATAAACTCGAGAGGTTCCTGACAGCGGTTAGGCTGAAGACGCCCGACATGGTGCCGGTCTCTCCCCTGATAGATGCTAGGTTCGCCAACAAGGTGCTTGGGAGGACTGGCTGGAGGCCAGTTTTCGAACTTCACCAGGAGATCGGAACCACTCACTTCCGAGGCCCTCTTGGGGTCGGCGTGATCGCCCCGCTTCCAGAGGGATGGGAACACGGAGGCGAGGTCATCCGTGAAGGCGGCACAAGGGCGGTAACGGAGGACTTCATCAGGACCCCGGAAGGCACCATAAGGGGCAAGACCGTTCGGGGATTCAATCCAAAGGACCCGACCATATCGACGCGCATTGAGCCGCTCGTCAAGAGCAGGGAGGATTGGGAGATATTTCGATCGTATTATGAGAAATGGCACGAGTCGGTCGAAGGCCCTGAATTTGGGGAGATGGTGAGCTGCGTGAAGACAATGGGCCGAGATGGAGTCCCGAGCACTGGCATAAGCTGCGTATTCGCCCATTTGGGAGAGGCCCGAACTATGGAAAAGCTGCTCGTGGACATACAACGATGGCCTGACGTCATCCTAGAGGTGTGCAAGACGATGCAGAAGGTTATAAACAAATATGTGGAATCGTTCCTTGCATCCCCATCCCCCGTCCTTTACTACGACATCTGCTGGGCGACAGGCGCCGACCTCAGTCCGAGGCTTTTTGATATGTTCGTGAAGCCCGACATAGATCACGTGGTCAAACTCGTGAAAGAGCGGAGCGGCAAGTATGTCGGATTATACACGCTTGGCAGAATACGGCGCCATCTCCAGGCGATGGTCGATACGGGAACGCACTTCATCGAGACGTTTGAGCAGAACCAAGGGGACATATCCCTAGCGGAGGCGAAGGAGGTGTACGGCAGCAAGACATGTTTGATGGGGAACTTTGACAGCTTGGTCCTTGCTTTCGGTAACAGGGCGGAGGCCGAGAGGGAAGCGCTGCGATGCCTATCAGAGGGAATGGAAGGCGGGGGATACGTGATGGTTACGGGCGACGAGGTGCCGGTCGATGCGAAGATCGAGAACCTGCGTGCAATGGTAGATGTCGTGGAGAAGCAAGGCAAGTACAAGTAACGTGTGAATCGAATGGGCATTCCCTAGATAAACTGGATGGCTTCGGCCTTTTACCGGATGATCCGATCGTCGACTAAAAGGCTTTAAATTTACAGTACGGATGTTTCTCGTGATTGGTAGGATGTGGCAAGGGCTGTATCCACCCCAATCGATATTCGGCAGGAGGAGGTTCAGGCGCGTGCTGCTTGACCCGCCGAACTTCAATCCCGGGTCATGGTGTGGAGCGGGCAAGCTCTGGATCGATAGAGGGAATGGGGAATACTGGCTCACAAGCCGACCTCGAGAGGGTGGATTGAGGAGGGGGTATGCGGTGGATATCTACGGATCGGGAAACGGTGAAGATTTCAGCCTGGCAGCATCGATCACTAAAGAAGAGCTTGCTGGGATTTGTGGCAAGGAGGTCCACAGCATAGAGGGCCAACAGCTATTGAGGGACCCACTCACCGGACTGTACTTCCTCTATCTATCCGTCGATACAGCGAAGGAGAACGTAGCAGGCGGCACCGATAGGGTGTACGAGAGCAGATGGGAGACCTACCTGATGACCTCCGAGGATCCCAATGGTCCCTGGAAGGGGGGATGCTTTGCCCTTGTGGGAGATGCCGATTACGACAACGGTGAAGCGCGAGACGCTACCATAGACGTAGTTGATGGCCGTTACATTGCCCTGTATAAGGCCAGGAAGGCGGGAACGATGAAGGTACACATGGCCCTTGCCCTCAGTTCCGATGGAAGGAAATGGAGCAAGCTGGGCGAACTCACGGTTGATGGGGAACCTCAACGTGATTTCTTTCTACTGAGCGGATCTATACTATCGGGCTGCACGGGCCCGATCTTCATCGGGACCAAAACTACAGATGTCATTAAGGGCGCAGCGCTCACGAAGCACTTCGCCGCTTACGCAATAGATCACAGGCGATTGAACTTGGAGACGATTTTCGAGGCATTATGGATTCCGGGTTCAAGATATGAGCATGGTGAATATCCGATACACACGTATGCATGTCTTGCCCACGATTCGATCAAGGACAGGTGGCTCACAGCGATAGAGGCCGTAGACCCGACCCTCAGCATAGAACCGGGTTTGAACTCGGAGGTCGATAGATTGCTCCTCTACGTAACAGATCCCGTCTAGCGATAAAGTCATTTAATCCAATACGCCATTTCTCAATCCCATAGGAAGTGGATCTGGGCGTACGCACGTGCTCTGCAGCTCGACGTGCATGCCCTTATCGGCTGCTTCCTGAAAGGCGTTTATGACATCGAGGACATGATAGGCCATCTTGCCATTGGCCCTGTGGGGCCTTCCGACTTTGATGGCCTTTGCCATGTCGGCGACGCCGACGCTACGGCTTTGAACGGCGTACCCGTGGGTTAACGGGACTTCTTTCCATTCGTCTGAGCCAGTGCGGAGTACGCTCACTGGGCCGCCGAAATTGTTTGGATCTGGAGCGCTCAGAGTCCCTTCAGTGCCATAGATCTCTATACGTTGCATACGAGGCCCCCACACGTCGTTACTGGTGGTAATCGTTCCTATGGCACCGTTCGCGAATTCCATGAGGCCAATCGCGTGAGTGGGAACTTCGACCTTAATCTTCGCGCCGTATTTGGGCTGACTCAGAATCGTCCTTTCTGGGAAGGTGATCTTCGACAGGCCCGTTACCCGACGGATTGGGCCGATTAAGGACACGAGCGCCGTCAGGTAATATGGACCCATGTCCATCATCGGGCCAGCGCCGATTTTGTAGAAGAATTCGGGATCCGGATGCCAGCGTTCAGGTCCATGACCCATCATACAGGCTGTTGCCGCAATCGGTTTTCCTATCCAACCATCGTCTATGAGCTTCCGGCAGGTCTGCATCCCACCGCCAAGGAAGGTATCTGGGGCGCAGCCGACCCTTACCCCCTTTTCCTCTGCCAGATGCAGGATCCTCCTTCCATCTTCCCTCGTAATCGCTAGAGGTTTTTCATTGTATATGGATTTTCCAGCATTGAGGGCCCTCATTGCGATCTCGGCATGAGCATTGGGAGGCGTGAGATTCAGGACGACCTCGATCTCTCGATCGCCGAGAAGCCTTTCAACGGTGTCCGCCTTTGGCACGTTGAATTTTATCGCCTTTTCCTTGGCCCTCTCCGCGATGATGTCGGAACAAGAAACAACCTCGATGTCCTCAAAAATACGGCTGACTTCTAAATAGGTGCCACTTATGTTGCCACATCCCACAATGCCTATTTTCGTCCTGGCCATCTTCCTTTTTCATGCCCCATTAAAGTCGACCGCTTTTAACGATTTCTCTAACTTGATGTGATTCAAGCTCGCATCCCATGCATTGTCCTGTTTAAATAAATTATTTCGAACTACTCATTACCCTTTACCAACAATATGGGCGCTAGGTTTAAATTTCCTTGTAGAAAATGTGTAAGAGGGACTTGGATTTGAAGATAGCAGATGTAAGAGTTAGAAGATTTAAATTCCCCCCTCCTAAGGTTTTGGGGGAGCCCTTCTACAACTCCATTCTATACAATTCGCCATCAAAGGATCGGGGGGCGTCGATTACACAGATAACAACTGACGATGGTGTGGTTGGTTTCTGGCCTGGGGGGAATAGGGAGGCCATCGAGCAGCGCATCGGGCCGAAGCTCGTCGGTGAGGACCCAATGATGCCGGAGCACATTTGGCAGAAGATGTACATGGGAGGTGATCGCAAGCCCGTCGCGAGGGGAGACTACATAGTCGCGATGAGCCATGTGGACAACGCCCTCTGGGATCTCATGGGGAAGATATTGGATCAGCCCGTCTATAAGCTGCTGGGCGGTTATGACAACCGCGTTCGAGCCTACGCCGCAGGCGGTTACTATGCCAAGGGGAAGACGAAAGAGGACCTAGTCAAGGAGATGGAGGGCAACGTTGCCGAGGGCTTCACTGCCGTCAAGATGAAGGTGGGCGGCTGGCGCTTCGGGATCACCATGGAGGAGGATGTGGAGCGCGTCAGGGCCGTCAGGGAGGCCCTGGGCCACGAGATCGACATAATGGTGGACGCCAACAACGCTTGGGGCGCGTACGAGGCCAGGCGTTTCGCGAAGTCCGTGGAGCCCTACCACCCCTTCTGGTTTGAGGAGCCGGTGCTCCCGGATGATCTGGAGGGGAGCCTTGAGCTGAAGGCATCCACTGCCATTCCGATAGCCTCCGGCGAGAACGAGTTCACGCATTACGGATTCCGGGACCTTATCGCCAAAAGGGCCGTGGACATAATCCAAGCCGATCCCAATGTGGCTGGGGGCCTCACGGAGATCCGGAAGATAGCGGCCATGGCAGATGCGTTCCACATTCACTTCGCCCCACACGGTGGCCACGTGATCGGCAGCCACGCCGTTGCGGCATTTCCAAATGGGCTGATAGTGGAGTGCTACACGAGCAAGGCCAGCCCCTACAGGGACCCTGATCCATTTCCGGACATATACACGAGCGATCTTAAAGTTAAAGGCGGATCGATCGAGATCCCCGACGAACCGGGTTTTGGCATGAAGATCGACGAGAAGACAGCGGCGAAGTATGAGATTAAAGAGGCTGAATGATGACGGCCATAACACAGAGAATGATCTAGCGATGGTATTGGGGATGTGATGTCACTTTCTTGAATGCCTTCGGGATGGTATGATGCTCCTCCTTTTATGGGAAGCGCGTTCAAGTTCATCCAGTTTCTTGAATGTGCGCTTGATGTATGAGACCGTGCTTTCGATGGCATCATCCATCTCCTCTTTTCCCTTCTCTGGAGATGCCTGGCTAGGCCTTCCCCAGTGACCGTGCTCGCTCAGCGCTTTGATGCCCACGTAGTCAAGGTATTCCTGAGTCACATCGGGAACGCTGTCCGCGATCCCATCTCTCTTGACCAGTTTCTCGTTCAGGTGGAGCATCTTAGAGGTCTCCGAATCGCCCGCATGAACGTCCGTGGGCTTGTCGCCCATCGATGTGCCATGTATGACCTTTAGGTCGGGATATTCCATATTCAATTCCCTGATGGTGGGCTTGATGATCCAGTTTCCAACGTGATCGCTTATGATGACGACTTTCTTTATGCCGTGAAGATATAACGATAACACGATGTCCCTTATGACTTGGGCTAGAGTATGTGGCCTAAGGGTTATGGTCCCGGGGAACGCGAGGTGTTCCTGGGCATTGCCATATGGAAGGGCCGGAAGGAGGTAACAATCACCAACCTTCTCAGCTATCCGTTTGGCATCCTCATCAGCGAAAATCCAATCCGTGCCCATTGGGAGATGGGGCCCATGTTGTTCGATGGAACCTATTGGTAAAATGGCCGTATCCACTTTTGAATCCCTCAGCTCTCTCGTGGTGTTAAGAACTGTAATAATTGGCATAACACACAGATTCCTTTGTCGAATTACTCCTTTTTAAGTTTTGAGCCCCTACTGGATGGGGAGATCGTAGTGGCGATATTTATTAGAACGTCAAACAGGGGTCGGTCGTAGGTCAAGGGAGGAGGTCCTAAGCGAAGCGCAAGTTAGGCGCGATTATTATGACATACAAGGCAAATGGGACACGCCGATCTTGCACATGGGTGGATTGGCCGCGACCGGGAAGCTCCTGGAGATGGTCCAGGTAGATGGCAGTACGATGTTGCTCGATGTCGGTTGTGGTACAGGATACACTGCCTGTTCCATGGCGAAGAAGCATGGATGTCGGGTTGTGGGGATCGATTACTCCGAAGAGATGATCGCCAAGGCGGAGAGGAGGGCCCTCAGGCTGAAACTCGAGGACAAGGTCGAGTTCCACGTTGCTAACGTTTCCGCATTGCCCTTCGACGATGGCACTTTCGATGTCGCAATCTTTGAGTCGTTTTTGAACGTCTTAGTGGGTGACAAGAGGAAAGCGCTCGAAGAGATCGCCAGGGTTGTGAAGCGCGGTGGTCGAGTGGGAGGCAATGAGGTGTTCAGGGCGGAGTCGACGCCTCCCGAGATATTGGAACGGATCCGGGAACTCCTTGAGGGCCCATTTGGGCCCGGCCAGAACCTCGACCAGAACACCCCCAAAGAGTGGGTGAAGTTGTTTGATGACGCCGATCTACAGGTAGTTGAAGTGATCGAGAAGCCTTCGACGCGCTCCCCCATCTCCCCGAAGGACTTTTACAAGGCGATGGGATTTTTCGACTTCGTAAAGTTTACATTTAGAGCGACCTACGACATACTGACGCTATCTGATCTCAGGAGGGTGAGCAAGAGGTCTTATCCTGTGAGAAAGATGATGCACAGAGAGGGGGAAACGAGGATATATTTCGGATACCTTCTGATCGTTGGCCAGAAAAGCTAAGTATAAAGCGAACGCAAGGTATACGGGGGAAACTAAAAATCATCTACCATTGAAATGAACTTTACGGAGGGGGACTCGGTAAATCCTAGGAAATCAACTTCCTGAAGCTTGGAAGCCCTCCTTCATAACTCTTAAATAAGCAACCAACTTCGATCAACGAGAAAATTATGCCCAGCAAAAAAATAGTGTGTCTTGGCGGAGGGAGCGGGTATTTCATCGGCGCCCTCGGCGACATCGTCGTGACAAGGGGTCTGGCTGGAAGCGAGATAACGATCTACGACGTCGATGTTGATAAGGCCGAGATCATGACCCAATTCGGAACTCGGCTCTCGAAGGAGAGCCGATCGGGCATGACGGTGCGAGCGTCGAAGACACTCGCCGATGCCGTGGACGGCGCTGATTTTGCAGTCTCCTCCATTGGCGGGGCAGGCATATCGGTCGGCGGTGTCTACGGTACCTCCGCGCACATCCAGGACATGCTCATCCCGGCCAGGTACGGGATCTTTCAGGTAGTCGGCGACACGGGCGGTCCTGCCGGCATGATGATGGGATTGAGGAGCATTCCCATCTACATCAACATATGCCGGGAGATGGAGAGACGCTGCCCAGGAGTCATACTACTGAATCACTCCAATCCCATGGCAGTACTCTGTCGAGCCATGGTCAAGTATACCGACATCAACGTGATAGGCATCTGCCATGGAGTACAGGGTGGCATCATGCGAATAGCCAAGATGCTCGGCGTGGACCCGCATGAACTCGATTGCGCATGGATAGGCACAAACCATTACCATTGGTTTACGCGCATCCGCCACAGGGGGAGGGACGTCTATCCTAAAGTCCGAAAGAAGCTCCAAGGACGCAGGCATCCAAAGGGGGAGGTGATGACCCAAAAACTCTCCAAGGCATATGGACATGAGATCGTGTATCCACCGGACGACCACGCCTTCGAATTCTACCCATTCAACGCTCGGCTCTCGGATGTCGGTGAAGTGCCTTATGGTTTCGGTAAGGGACTCAAGAAGGAGTATGCCCGCCTCGAGAAGATGGCCTCGGTTAAACCATCCAAGGCGGAAGTTAAGGCCGAACGCGAGGATCAACTGAGGAAAATGGGGGAGAGGCTTCAGAGGGTAAAGGCCCCCGATAAACCCTCTGACCCGCTTACGGGCGAGGGAGTGGGAAGCCTGATGGAGGCCATAGCGCTGGGAAGGCGACAGGTCCAGATCGTGAACATCGCCAACAATGGCGCCGTCCCCAACCTTCCCGATTACGCCAACCTCGAGATGGAGGCTGTGACCGATTCCCTTGGTGTCAGGGGCATCTACATCGGGGATGCGCCGATGTCGTTGAAGGGGATCCTTGAGAAAAGGATAGCCTGGCAGGAGTTAGTGGTGGATGCGGGGATGAAGGGGGACAGGAACCTGGCCCTTCAGGCCCTTCTTCTAGATGAGATGGCGATCTTGCCAGAAAAAGCGGAGCAGATGCTATCTGAGTTATTACGCGCCTCGAAAGGGATGCTGCCACAATTTTGACTAGCTTTTGCATATATAATATGATGCTTATTGGTGGCGTCCTCTTCATCAACCAATTCTTCGTGCCATTCTAGTCGAAGTAAACGCACGTCCTTTTTTTCCCTATCAAACCCTAGATGCGCTCATATCCTTCAATCCCCCCAAATTTAGTGCAGACCTCTGACCGGGAACCCATGATCGTCCCTTTGTCATACGATGGCCCTTAAACGGCATTCCTGGCCCATTCACCTTCGGATGATAGTAGTTAAAACGTTTATACGACGTATGATCTGGGAATGGAGATGAAGGGATGTGGCCCTCAGGAGACTTGTGATTAGGAGGTCCATTCAAGTACTGTTGGCAGTCGCGGAGGCCCTAGCAGTCATCCTCATCTTCGTCTATGCATCCGGTCTTAACCGCGAGCCCATGAACATCTGGCTGCTCACGTTTGTGTTCCTTACCCTGACGTTCTTCCTATTAGTTTTCCACGCCCTAACATCGATTGTCCCCACTCATCGCGATAAAAAGTACTGCATCTTTTGTGGCGCGATGCTAGTCGAACTTACAAGGTGCTCCAAGTGCCTGATGGATCAACCTGAGCCCCCCCATTCAGCATCTCGATCTGCTTCCAATTCATAGAAAGGGTACATAGTCAATCGATCGATTCACTCAATTTATATCTTGCTTTTAACAATTCTTTCGATTGCATCTCGGCCTGTATCCCATTACACAGAAGTGAAGTAGAGAAGGCGGTGAAGCACATCATCGCTATGAAAGCCAAAGAGGGCATTCATTCAGATCCCCCTTAATGCTCTCGAAGATGCCGAATTCGTTTCCTTCAGGGTCGGACAGGAGCGCCCACCATCCGAGCCCCGGGATCTCCTTCTTTCGGTCGATGACATTCCCTCCCAGCTCCTCGATCTTCCGGCAGCACTCGTCTACGGAATCCACGTAGATGTAATTGATCGGCTTATGCTCGGGGCTCACCTTTTTTATCATGCTGCCGTTAACGCCCTGCCGCGTCGGCATTCCCTTCTCGTCAACGGGAACCGTCTCTATATTCCAATACTCCGTTGGGCCTGGCATCTTCGTGATCTTCCACCCGAACAGCTGAGTGTAGAAATCTCTCATCCGCTCAATGTCATAGGCTGGGATCTCGAAATGGAAGATAGTGTGGTCGACCATGCTTCCTAGACGCCTCGGGTAATCCTTTAAATGTTGCTTATTTCAAGGTGATGATTATGGATGTTCAAATATCGGACAGGATTTCGGAGATGCACGTCATCGATACGCATGAACACACTTATCCCCATGAACTCGTTGTCGGCAGAGATCCATCCATCTTGGATATCCTCGAGGGTTCCTATGTTTTCTGGATGGCCAAGGCCCCGATGAGGGACGATTATGAGGGCATCGTGAGGAGCATTAAGGGGATATCGGGAAGCGCCTTCTATAAGGCATGTAGCCTGGCCATAAAGGAGATACACGGCGTCAATATAGATCCCCCAACTGTAGAGGCCTTGAGGGAGGCCTCAGGCAGGATAAGGGAAGCGTACAGGGATCGGAACTGGATCACGAGGATTTTCAGGGAAAGGGCCCTGATAGACAGGGCCCTACTGGACCTATACTGGGATGTCTGGGGAGGGGGCTTTAGCCCCGAGCTCTTCAGCCCCGTATTCAGAGTGAACATGCTGTTGTTCGGTTACAGCAGGGAGGCTAAGGACCATAATGGGAACAGCCCCTATCCCCTCGAGAAGTATTTCAACCTCAGGGTCGAGACCTTTGAGGACTACGTGGATCTCATCGATAGGACACTAGAGGAGGCAAAGAGGCGGGGTTATGTCGCACTTAAATCTGCGCTCGCATACGACAGGCCGATATTATTCAAGGAAGTCGATACAAGTACAGCGAAAAGTGTTTTTGGTAAAAGGGATGTGTCTCCCGAGGGCATCGGCCTGTTTGGCGATTTCGTACTTCGCCGTATCTTGGACAAGGCCGTCGAGCTTGAGCTCCCAGTACAGTTCCACACGGGCCTAGCCCTCATAGAGGGCTCAAATCCAATGAACCTTGTGAACCTCCTGCGCAAATACAGCGGCATCAACTTCACTTTCTTCCACGGCGGATATCCCTGGATAGGGGAGACGGCGGCATTGGCCTTCAGCTTCCCAAACCTTCACCTCGATCTTTGCTGGCTTCCCATAATATCCCCATCGGCGTGTAGGCACCTCTTGAGGGAGGCCATCGAGCTCGGACTTTCGAACAGGATCATGTGGGGAGGGGATTGTTGGGTGGCTGAGGCATCCTATGGCGCATTGAGGATGTTCAAGGACCTTCTGTCGGAAACTCTAGAGAAAATGGTCGACGATCGTTACCTAGAGTTCGACGAAGCCATCGAAATTGCATCTCGGATCCTCCACGGGAATGCCTCGAGGATATTCGATCTCCCCAGATGATGTTTCAAGGAGATATTATGTCCTGTTTCCTCATTTTTGGTATAATTCCTTATATGTCCATGTGGATGCCCATGCATCAGAAGAATGATAGCTGGACGTAGGCCTTCGAGGAAGAAGGGAGGAAGGCCGGGACCACCGCCTAGGTATCCAAAGGACAAGGGATCATACGCGGATCCTGAGAACTGGAAATATCCCGTGCACACGCCACATCATGCCATGGCCGCTCGAAGGTATTTCAACAGGGAATCGAACAGGCAGGTATATGACGAGGAGGAGCGACTATACATAGATTCGAGGATCAATCTAGCTCTGAGGTCATTTGGGATAGATCCCGAATTCATGGTAGGAACGGGTACTGAGATAGCGACCAGAGGGCCGATTATAGAAAAGCCTCCACCTGACATCAAGGGCGCATCCATGACCGAGTACCTTGAATTCCTACTCGGCGGCCCTCGCCTGAGCAGAGCAAGGTCCATTAGTGACAAAGAACTGAGGATCTTAGAACATGATCGAAGACAGCTTAAGGTAAAGATTAGGTCCTATCATGTCCGAATGGATTTCAAGAAGAAGATCATAGAACATGACTGTGCGGATTGGGGGAGGAGGAAGACGGGGAAGAGGCTTTGCAAGCATCTCGGCAAGATCATGCTCACGATTCCTGAGAGGAAGGCCACCCTCTTGCTCAGGGATATGATCGCGAAACCCAACTCGTGGCAACTAATTTAATGCCGACGACTTATTATGGGGGCATGATTTTGTCTGACTGGTTCGTTGAAAGGATAATCCACTTTGGGCCCGGGGACTTCGTAAAGGATGGGTTATCGCACTTCGGCTTTCACGACAGGATCGGCAACCACTACGCAATATCCCATCAGAGGCACTTCCTGGGCCTCATAGGGAAAGGCCGAATTGAGTGGACGGTGGCCGCTCATCCGATCTTTGATGGAACGCCAAACATCATCGCGGAGCTGAACTATCCCATATACATCGACAACTTGGCAGACGGTACCCTCGTGGTCTCAAACTTCGGTGACGCCCGCCTTTACCGCATCGATGTTGGGAGAAGGAAAGCCGAATTGTTCGTCGATGGATCTGATATCGGGATGGAGGATGCTGGTAACTGTGTGGTTGACGACGAGGGCTTGGTCTGGGTGAACGAGGTCAAGGGCTGTAGGATTTGGAGGTTCGATAGCAGAGGCGAGCCGGTATTAACGCTTGGCGATGGCAAACCAGCCTTCCAGTCGGGCTCAATCGAATTTGACGCTGCGAGATTCAACTGGATCTACGACATAAGGAGGGGTCCCGATGGAAACATCTACGTCCTCGATAGCAGGAATTTCGCCGTTAGGTCGGTCGACCTGAAACGTCGCGTAGTCAATACGATAGCGGGAACCGGAAAGTCGGGGTATGAAGGAGATGGTGGGGATGCCCTGAGGGCCACCTTCGGCAGCGATCCTGCAGCTCGATTCGATGGGCCGATATCATTGTCCCTAGACGAGGAGGGGAACATCTTCGTCGGGGATAGGATGAATCACGTCGTGAGGATGATCCACGGGAAGTCGGGCATCATAGAGACGATCGCCGGAAACCACAACAGCGTCAAAGGCATTAGCAGCGACCCAGAGGAGAAAGATCCGCTCAAGCTCAATTTACCTGAAATAAGCAGCATGGACTACTGGGATGGACAACTGTTCATCCCCACAGACCTTTCACCCGAAGTGGGTGAGTTGGCGGTACTTAGGAAAGCAAAAGTAAAAAACGGTCGATATCGCGATATTCCCCCTATATGACGAATGCTCGGGATGAATGGGCATCACCTGATGTGAGTTAAGTCACGTCAGTCCATGGCCAATGAATCGTAGATATCCCAACTGGAGCGCAGCAAATTGTTTTATCTTTATTCTAAATAAGCATGACCATGGGTAAGTTTGTGATAATCGGTGCAGGGAGCCATGTATTCTCGAGAAATCTGATAACCGATTTACTCTCCTTCCCTGAGCTTAGAAACTGCACGATCACCTTAATGGATATCGATGAAAAGCGCTTAGGCCTAATGAACGCATTTACTAATAAATTGATAAGTAAGAATGGGCTCGAGACGAAGGTGGAGTCAACCACTGACAGACGATCTGCCCTGGATGGAGCAGATTATGTCGTGGTCTCCATCCGGGTTGGCGGCTATGAGGCGAACAAGTTGGACATAGGGATCCCTGCGAAGTATGGTATCAGACAGGGTGTAGGTGACACGATCGGACCTGGTGGGGTCTTCTATGGCTTGCGCCACGTCCCAGTAATTCTGGACATATGCCACGATATGGAGGAGCTGTGCCCAGAGGCTTTACTCATAAACTACACGAATCCCATGGCCATGATATGTTGGGCAATGAATGACTACACTTCGATAAAGAACGTTGGCCTGTGTCACAGCGTTCAGGGGACAGCTGGTGAGCTCGCTAGGTATCTGGGGGCACAGCCTGAGGACATCTCCTACTGGGTTGCCGGCATAAACCACATGGCATGGTACCTCGAACTCAAGCTACGTGGGGAAGATGCCTATCCGTTATTAAGGAAAAGGTTTGAAGATCTGGAGGTTTTCTCGCGTCCAGATGCGCACTTGGCTGGGCCCGATATCGTAAGGGTCGAGATCTTCAAGGCCTTTGGCTACTTCAATACGGAGTCGAGCCAACACATGTCGGAGTACGTGCCGTACTTCAGGAAGCGTCCTGAACTCCTTGAGGTGTTTAAACTGGCCTATTGGTATGATAAGATCGATGAGATGGAGAAAAGGAGGATGAGGCAAGATGAGGAGATGGTGGCAATGCTTAAACGTGACCCAGAATTACCGATTCGTCGAAGTGGCGAATACTGTTCATACATAATTCATTCGATTGAGACGGGCATGCCGTGGCGCATTAACGCGAACGTAAAGAACAACGGCATAATAACCAATTTACTTGAAGGCTGTTGTGTAGAGGTACCGTGTTTAGTTGATAAAAGTGGCATTAGTCCTTGCTATGTTGGCGATCTGCCGCCTCAATGCGCGGCATTAAACAGGTTAAATATCAATGTACAGGAGCTGGGAGTAAAGGCGGCCTTCGAGAGGGACAAGACGTTGGCCCTCCAAGCGATACTCCTCGACCCATTGACGAGCGCCATTCTGACCATAGGCGAGATCCGACAGATGGTTGACGAGATGTTCAAGGCTGAGGAAAAATACCTAGGCGGTTTTACGTAGCATAGATCTATGCCTATCAATTTGCTTTTCAGGTCAATGATTCTATTACAAAAAGTATGGACCCTCGGAGCTGATAACAGACGGACAGCAGATGGGATAGACATATTTCCCTTATGTGGTCCTCAATCACCTAGGAGATAGTCTATCCTGGATAGAAGGACGAAGAGAGACGCCCCAGTTTGGATAAAGCGGAATTATGAGAACTGCAGCGGATGCAGGAGGTGCGAGATCGCGTGTTCGGTCCACCATGAGGGAAGGATTTGGCCCGAGGCCTCAAGGATCAGGGTCTTCATGCTCATCCCGGGGATCGAGATCCCCCACCTATGCCTTCAATGTGAGGACTACCCCTGCGTCGGGGCATGCCCCGTTGATGCCCTGTCCGTAAATGATAGGACTGGGGCTGTGAAGGTAAACGCCACGAGGTGCATCGCGTGCGGTCTATGCGTGAAGGCTTGCCCTGGCAATGTCCCACACCTCCATCCGAGGGGGAACCGCATAGTCATCTGCGACTTATGCGATGGAGAGCCGAAGTGCGTCAAGGCTTGCCAGGAGGGCCGATGGGAGGCCCTGACGTCCATTCCCAAGGCGAAGGCCATCTCCCGGAAGGTCCTGGCAAAGACGCCCCGCGCGCTCACGCGCGAAATCGCCATACAAATTCTAGGAGAAAAGGTGACGGGGGAGGCCTTAGGTCGATGAGGGGCTATGCAGGTAAATTCCTTGAGATAGACCTCACAGATGGGGATGCGAAGGCGACGAGGTTCCCGGACGAGGTCCTGAGGGACTACATCGGCGGAAGGGGCTTGGCCGCAAAGATATTGTGGGATAGGCTGGGTAAAAAGTGGGAGACGGTAAACCCGCTCGGTCCCAAAAACGTCCTGCTCGTGCTAACTGGCCCGATGACCGGATATTTCCCTGGGACGAAGGTCTGCGTCTCCGGGAAGTCGCCTCAGAGCAACGGCATGATAGGCTCGACGGTGGCGGGGGAATTCGGTGTGGACTTGAAATGCGCCGGCCATGACGGCCTGATAATAACCGGAAGGGCGGAGAAGCCGTGCTATGTCTTCGTATGCGACGATCAGGTCGAGATCAGGGACGCCTCGCCCATCTGGGGAAAAAGGGCGAGGGAAACATTGCGTTTTCTTGTCAGAAAATCTATCGAAGAGATAAAGAGCCTTCGGCCACGCTACGGGGAAGCGAAGGAGCCTTCAATCCTCTACATCGGGCCTGCCGGTGAGAACGCGACAAGGGTTGCGGCCGTCGTCTCCAAATACGCCCATGCGGCGGGCTACGGCGGATACGGCGGGGTGATGGGCTCCAAGAACTTGAAGGCGATAGTTGCAAAAGGCTTCGGTCCACTGCCGGATGCACGCGATGGGGAGAGGGTGCTGAAGTTGGCCCAGGGATTCACAAAGGATGCCTTCGAGTCGGAGCACTTCAGGCGCTGGGGAACGGGAGGGGGAGGCTACTCCTTCGGGGCGAATTCGAGCTCCGAGCCCGTCAGGAACTGGCAGAGGGAGTGGCACAATAGGAGGGGCTACAAACGGGAGGAATTCGACAAATATTGGGTCAAGAAGAACTGGGGGGACTTCGGTTGCCCGATGACGTGCCTGAAGCTCTCGGTTCTGAGGGACGGGCGATATCAGGGGGCGATATGCGACAATCCGGACTACGAGCTCCAGGCCTACCTTGGGGCGAACCTGGGAATATTCACTCCGGAGCAGAACATCTACCTCTCCTACCTCAATAATGAGCTGGGCCTTTGCGCGATTCAAGGGGGGGCCGTCCTCGGATTCGCGGCTGAGCTCCACCAGAGGGGGATACTGACGAAAAATGACCTGGGTGGCATAGATCTCAAGTGGGCCGACGTCGAGGGCTTCACTGCCCTGATGGAGGAGGTGGCCCTTAGGCGGGGGATCGGCGACATCCTTGCCGAGGGGATTTATCGGGCGGCCCTGGAGCTCGGGAAGATGAAGGGCCTCGACCTGCTGAAGTATGCCGTTCAGGAGAAGGGCGTGGCGATAGGGGCGCATGGGGTTAGGAGCGGGAAGGACTTCCTCACCGAGGAGATCTCATACGCCTGCTCGGTTCAAGCCGGAGACCACACATCGTCTGCCGCCCTCCCGCGGAGGGGAGAACATGGCGAGCTATCCTCCATAATGTCCGACTCGGCCGTCTACTGCTTCTTCGCATCGTTTGGCCCAACTGATAGGGAGATATTCGATTTTTACACAGCGATCACAGGATGGAGATTGACTGGAGGTGAATGGTACGACGAGAAGGCCCTGAGGATACTGAACCTGCAGAGGGCCATGCTGCTCATTGGAGGCCCGGACACAAGGTGGAGGCCCAAACTGGACGACGATAACCCGCCGCGATTCTGGGAGCCGTTGCCCACAGGCCCCTACAGAGGAAGGACGGTGAAGAGGAAGAAGTTCGAGAGGGCGAGGCTTCAGTACTACAGGTCTGTCGGCTGGGATGAGGACGGCGTTCCGGAGCCGGGAACCCTGAGGGAGCTCGGACTCACAGGCGTTGAAGACAAGCTTAGGGAAGCGGAGCTCATGCATTAGACATATCGCTTTTAACCCCGCGCCCGAATGAAGGAACTCTGATGATGATCAATAATGCTCATAGATAGATTCCATCCTTCTCGAATGGTTGGAGTCCATCCACTCGTGCACGCTAAGCCCCGCTCCCTTGGCGCGATCGAGCACGTCCCGGTGCCTTGTGATTCCCCCCTGTTCGTTGTGAAACAGGTTATACCATAGGCAGGCGGCAAGCCATTCCTTTGTCGGGTTTCTGCCCTTCCGCCCTTCGAGAAGGGCGTAAACGCGTTTGATCTCGTTGCTCGGATCGAATCCCAAATCGACGTACTCCAGGTCGAACAAAAGGAAGTACATCGGGATGCCGAGCAGCCACCTGTCGAGCCCGAGCAGGTAGCCAAAGAGGAGGTGGCCGAGCCTCTCCCTCTCAGTGCCCTTTTTCGTTTCTGGGATGTCCAACGCCCCTTTGCCGATTCCGTGTACCCAACGCTCTACGATGCGGAAGGTGTTGTGGTGGCAGTCCGAAAGCCCGTAGACGCCGCTCGCGATGTGGCAGCAGGTCTTGTAGAGCTCCCTCTTCTCAGGCTCCGAGATCCTTTTGAGGTTCTCGCGATATTCGGGCGTGTGCCTCATGTGGATCCTGGGAAGGCCTGCCAGCGCCGATATCTCGGCGTCGACCTCGGGTCCATAGCCGCCTTCCTCGAAACAGTTCCTGTTTACGACATTATCCGTATTGCGCCCTGTGAAGTACTCGAATGGGAGCAGCATCCGCTCCATCAACAGCTTCTGCAACTTCGTCAGCTTTTCAGAAGGTCCGAGCCACCCATAGGCGTGGGCGGTAAATCCCCTGGCATGCGGGTAGCGCTCCGTCATCTCAGCCTCGGACTTGCTGGCGAGGTATCCAGTCAGGATCTCGTATATTGCCTGCATGCATTCGGTGTTCAACGGCTGTGTTGACATCCCGTCCCACCACATCGTCCCCATCCAACAGCCGTTGTGAAACGAGGGGTCATCCAGCCGTTCCTTCCCAATCGCGGCTAACAACTCGTCAACCGTAACCGGGAACCCGTTATCGCATGGAACCAAGCTCCCGATGTGGGCCCAAATCTTGCGAACGCCATCGCCGAGGTGGCCGAGCTTGACCTGCATGCCGTTGATGTACCGGATCTCCTCATCGGCCCATTCCCTCCCCTCCTTCGGCCATTTGTCGGAGAACGTCCAAGTCCAGGTCGACCATTTCTGTATCACATTCCAGGAACTGTCAGTGAAGTTGATATACGGCAAAGGCCCCTTAGGTACCTCGATCGGTTGCTCAACCCTCTCGCCTTTATAGATCGCCTCAAATCCCGGTTGGATCATATTGTATGGCACTAGGCGCTTTTCCCCTGATTTCACTGGATAACGTCCTGGGACCGATGAGTGCGATATATCTTATTAAAACTCCGTGTATCAATGATGCTCATAATGCTCCCCATAATGGGCGTTTGAGTTCGCGAATATTAATATATTCCATTAGTGGTTTCCAATATGACCATCTTGAGTGGACGTACTGAGAGATGGATCGCAACCTTGGTAGCTGGATTGGATGAGCATGTCGATAAGGATACTCGGGCCACGATATTGGAGAAGTGTGGATGGCAGTGTCAATCGAAGGCCTTCGTCGATAAAGCCAGAGGCATATATCGGCAGTCAAGGGACATCGACGAGTTCTTGGAGAGGTTTGGCTAAATCTATAAGCATCTGCACAAAGGCGCTAAAACGTATATCATCTATCCCAAATGTTATTGTTCTCAAGTAAACAAGATCCCCAAGGGAAAACTTTCGGGCACATACTGCAACTGCTCTCGTGGATGGGCTAAAGCCTTGTTTGAAGGGGCCTTTGGGAGACCTGTTGATGTCGTATTGGAAAAATCGATAGTCAATGGGGACGGTCAATGCAAGTTCAGGATTATCATGAAATAGAGTGGGCCTGGTGGGACTAATCCCAAATTTGGGGTGGGTCCCTACTTCTAAGCGAAAGAAGTCACAGTGCGGCCCTACTTAGGTGGTGCAGCTGCACCAATTAGTCTGAGTTATTTAAAAGGAATAGGGGATTATCCCCAACTTGGCTTGTGTCACTGATGTCTTCCCCGGTACGGAGAGATGGATCCAAGGCTTTAGAGCCTAACCGTTTATCTGGAGCGTCGATTAAAGACCCCAGCATGTCACTCGCGAGTTCGCTCCTCATCAACTGCCACACCTCTCTTGCATATAGCTGAGTCTTGGCCTCTTCCATTATCACGTCCGTGCCTGGCCCTATGCCCTCCTCGAGGAGCCTTCGCGTCACATCAACCCCCATTCTTGGGCAATAGCACATATTTCTTGATTCAACTCAATATGGCTTCTACTTCCTCATCGTCCCGGCTGGAGGGCCGTAGATAATTAGGGTTTAGTTCGGGCATGGTTCTCAGAGGATACCGCGATGTCTATCACCAATATCCCCTGCGTCCTGGACAACATGAACCTCTTGGCGAACGTCCACAACAAGAGGTGCAACGACCCCTTCGTCAATCCTTTCATTGAGGCGTTTATGGAAATGGGCGTATCCATTCTACAACATGTATGGCTCAAGAGCATTGGTAGCTGAATGACCTTATTCCCCCAGGGAGTCCCATCACGCGCTCAAGCCCTAGACCACTCCAGAGGGATAGGTCAGCCGAATTCCATCGCTTCAGGATAGTTCATATTATTCCAATCTTCTAGAAGTTATAATTTTATTTTAACTTTCTTGGTTTTTATATATGAATTTTTCTCGGAATCCTCTCCTTTTACTGTTAGATGTATCTGATAATTGATATTTGGTTTGAGTTCAAGTAAAACTTCACTAGAATGGGATTCTCCATTCGTGGCAAAAAACCAAATATTATGTGGAAAAATGATTTTTATAATGTCACCCTGTCTCAACTGGTTTAAAGTTCCTTTGATGATTTTCCCTGCGTTCTCCCACGCATAATTACTGTTATTATAAGGCTGTTTGCTTGTGGTAATTTCTTTTTGGCCATAGTTCGTATCAGTATTAACACATAATAGTTTTGGAATATGTCCGTTGAAATCTTGGATCTCTATTAATGGTTCTAGATTAAGGCATATTTTCTTGCCTTCATTTTTTAAATCCGCTGTGAGGTAATGACCTTTGATATGATTATTTATATTTTTGACATTAAACTTTATATTTTCTATATTAAGTGAGACCTTTGGTTGCCATAAATAGTCAATTATATTTGGTAAAAATAAAGATAATATGGTCAAGATTACACCAAAATCGATTGTTATATATCCTAACAATATTAGAATAATAAATACAATAGCAATGACGCCAGAAGGGATAAGGATTTTCCAACGCAAGTATACCACCCAATATAGATAAGTTAACTAGAGCAAATAAGCCTTATGTGAACACGATCCTGCCAAGGTTTTTCCTTTAGGGCCATAGTCTCGGTCCTGTACCTTGGATCAGAGGTCCCTCAAGGTCCCAGTTCACCATATAATGTGAAAGACTTTGCGATCAATAATGTGAAATGTTAAACTTGATTATTTCTTCAGGTGTTAATTCATGTCGAACGTCGAAGCACTCTATAAGCCTTTTTGACGTGCCTTGCTTAAAGAAAAATCCATAGACCCTTTTCCCAACATCTTTGACTGCCTTAACCACATCTATAAGATCATCGTCCCCAGCTACTAAGATAGCGATTTCATATTGGTTCTCATATGCCTTAGTAATCATATCTATAGCTAGAAGCACGTCAACACCTTTTTGTCTATAACTACCATCACCCGTCCTTATCAAGCGACCTAGTCTAACTTCATAATAATCCGATTGCTTAATCTGGTTATAATATTGGTCTAATTCATTATATTTCAGGGTGTCTTCCATTTGATTCATTATTGCGTCATAGTAAAAAACTCTAATAAGTTCACCTACGATATTACCTCGTACGTGAAAGTGAACCATATCCTGAAGATGAATAGTTAATTGGTCAAAATTTATATTATCATGTTTGAATATCTCTCGAATTCCTTGACGCAAATATCCGCCATCGATGAATATCATTACCTGCCTATAGGTCATAGTGGGCCCGGGAACCATTATAGGCATGTTATTTCCTTCGTAATAGATAGTAGTAAACCTTTTGGTGAAGGATATGGATCAAGGCGATTCAGGGTGATCTGAGCGAGAGCGTTATATCGTCGAGATCGGGAGGTTAAAAGGGGATTTATGACTAGGTGAGAAAGGGTTATTATACCTATATATTCAAGTCTGATATTATGAAGAGAGGATAGTGCAATGTTTATTAGTAAATATCAATGGGAATGGATATTCGTAGGCTTTCTTATCGGTTTTACAACATCATATTTATTCTACACCCAAATTGAACCTCAAATGATGGCAGGCATATTACTGTCTTTTCTAGGTGCTGCCTCTGCATGGTATGCTTTAATCTGGAAATATACTGAAAAACAAACACATAGGAGTATGTTGGAGATTCTACATTTGGAGGAGATATTATCTTATTTGACAGAAGTCGATAGTCGTCTAAAGAATCAAATAGATGCGATTTCCAAAAGGCATGACTTCAATGGGATATTTGGTCTTAATATATCATACGATAATCTTAAAGAACCAGTTGAAAAATCAATTAAAGAAGATCTTCATAATTATGAGACGAATGTGTCTCAAGAAACATACAATTTATATTTTAGGGCAGTCGATACTATTAATTCCATTTGGAAACATGAGACGACGACTTATTTTAGAGAGACAGCAAAAGTTTTCAAAGCGAAAGCCTCATGTGAACTTTGGGAGAAGATACAAGGGAAAGGTATACCTGGCCTTATGGCATGTGGAGAACTAATTGATATGGATTGGTTGAAAAAGAATGAGCCAGATATATCTGCATTAATTATCCAAAGTTTAGCAGCTGAAGATGACTATTTAGTTTTCTTTTCTTCATTAAATAACGCCGTTAATGGCCAAGAGCAAGTCATAAAGTTTAGGTCTCAGCTTAAGAATCATGTAGAATATGGAGATAACATCATAGTGAAGATAGAGAGCCAGAAGGACATCATTGAACACTTATTAGAAGTTATTAAGAAACGAGTACATCCTAGAGAACTTGACGAATTTAGAGAGAGTAGAAAGAAAGAGCCAGTTATTAAATTCAATTAATACAATCTATTCAATATATGAAAGCAGAAGCGTAGAAACCTTCTTTAATCACCTTTGTAGGTTATTAGCTTGATGGACTAGGAACAGATAACTTTGCCGACTAGTATTAACGAGTCAGATTGGAAATTTAAAGGTTTGGGAAAAGAAAAAATTAAGGATTGTGGTTGCCGTGTCATCGCGTATCCAGGAGGTAAAATTATTACCCTTGGCTGCAATAAGCATAAACATACCTTAAGGTATGTCTACCAAGTATGCTATAAGGAATACAAATCGGATAAGGAACTATATAACCATCGATGGGAGCACAGCTATTAACCTAATATGTTAGATATTGACTCTACCTTAGCTATTATGTCTTTGAGCAGCTATGTATACATCCATAGACTAGCGAAAAATTAATATTCCGATGCGATAATCACCACAAACGACAAGTACTCTGATAATCGTTATAGGTACTTCGCAGATACAATAATCCTGCAAGGTTTAAACGATTTAAGATTCACAAAGGCGAATTTATGCCTCTCGACAGTATATGAGAAGTAGAATACCTTTTGAGCAGAAACCTTAAAATGCTGGCAAATCTGTTTACAGAGCAGTTGGCAGATGGTGGGACTCAAGTTAACCTTGATCAAAAGAAAATATATAACAAAAGAAAGGGAACTCCTAATTTGGATAATGACATCTCTTCCATGTTTGTTATTGCCCTCTATCAGGTCGTTGAAGAGCAGATCTTCTATTCTTGCTTCTTATTAGCTATGTAAAAAACTTAACCTTCTAGTACGTGACCGATTTCTTTTGTAAGTTCTGCTAAATTACGATAACCAATCTTTCGGTAGTTTGTAGTCAATACCATTCTCGTTATCGTGGGCTCATCTTCGGGTTTAGTTTTTTGAAAGACTAATACAACTTTGAGGTCTTCTATATCGCGTGCTCTTTCAATTTCCATGAGGTGTCCATTAGTTATTGATACTTCAAAAATAGCAAAAGAGCATCCTTTAAGGTATTCCATACTTACATCATGTATCAAATGATCATAAGATTCATTTGTTAATTTAGGTAAATCGATCGGAAGAATAGCTTTGAAATCGTTAAAGTTTTGAACTATTTGATATGCTATATAACGCAATAAAGCTATGTTTCTATAACTTCCACCGACGAAAACTCTTTTTTCCTTGGGTCCATGGGCTCCGAGTTGATTTTGTATTTGTGGTTCAAGCTGCTTAATCGTTATTGGATTCTCTTCAATATTATTAATTGTAAATGATGCGGATAGGTCAGCGTACCCTTCTGTGGGATATTCCTGCATTATCTCTTCAGGATTTCTTGGAACTCTATTTTGTACCCTTCTGTTATTTGCTAACTCTTTCAGGCGTTCTTTGAACTCATTCGATATAAGGGGATAACTCTGAAGGGTCTTATATGCAGGGGCTTCGAAGGCATTTGTTATATCACTAGAATCAAGGAGATCCTCTATGTAAGCTAATGCTATTTTCTGAAATCCAAGTAAAATTTTACTCTGATATAGGAGTGAAATACCCCAATTATATAATGGGCCTCCTTTATGATATTTCTCACCCTCAGGAAGTTGTTGTTCTTTTATCTTTAAAATATCATATTGACGCTCGTATATTCCTGCAGCTTCTTCGAAGTTACCTGCAACAAGATAGGAAAAGGCTTCTTGTTCCATTTGCTGGAATTGATTTACAAGCTCTGGAGGTAATTCCCGTACAACTCTCATTTAGTAATCATCTCGTCTATCCATATATCTATCTTGCATTGATTAGTCTATAATACTATCCATAAGCAGGTTATACCTAATGCCTACTTAATGGCTCACTAGGTCTCAATCTCTATATTTTTAGCGAGCTTGCCTTTCATGCCATCCCTAACCTTCTTCTTAGCATCTGCAAGATATTTGTCCAATAATTCCTTAGCTTGTTCGGGAGTTAATTGCTTCTTTCGCACGTATTCATCTAAATATACCTTCGCTTCTTCGGGGGTCAAAAAGGTTCCTAAGACTCCCACGGCCATGCCTCCTGTAATATCCTAATCTCCTCCTTCGTCCATGCTCGCGCTTTCCAAGGAGCCATCTTCTCTAGTTCACCTTTAGATCCCCTATCTTCTTCTTGGTGTAATCCAATTCCCAGAGGAGGGGCACGAAGTCCTCGCAGGCCTCCTCCTCGGGATCCTCTATCCCTCTGTAATGCCTCCTGCACCACAGGTAAGCGCGGTTGAGATGCTGGCAGTCCCGGCAATCCGATTTATTCATGCTTCCACAACCCAATCCCTTATCTTCACCAGGCCCATATTTTCGACGAAATCAATGCCTTTCCTGGATATTGCACAGCTGGCCCTATCTCCTTGATGATGGATGTTAAGGAATCCCCTGGCTAACAAGATAACCACCGCTGGCTTCACCGCTCTAACGTGTCTCTCCATCCTGTAGCAGAGCCTGGCCAGCGGGACGGAATCGACCCCATATTTCCTGTTCAGGATATAGAGATAGCTTAAGATCTCTTCTTCGAGTGTTTGCATTCCTCTTTGTTGGTCGAAGTTGTCCGATTTAACTTGAGTGGACTTTAGCATCTGTTTAAACGGATTATTTAGTCCTAGAGGTCGGTGAAAAAGTGCAGTCCTAGAGAGACCACAGGACATCGTCTTCCGAGAAGAGCTTTGTCCCGGCGCATGTCTCAGGTTCAAAGGACGGTCAGAGGATAACGTTATACTCGCAAGGCAAGCAACTAAAGTGGAATAGGCTGAAGACGCAGGACTTGGGACTGGACAGCGAGAATGTAACCCTAGATCAGGGTGTAGTGATTGAGCTAAAATGGCATGAAGGCTTCTAGGCGTAATTAGGGAGGCTGCCCTTCCAGCTTGGCTTGAGAGGTTTAAGAGGCTGAAGGGATACCAAGAAAAATGGATAAATGGTGATCTAAGTCTTAACACAAAACTCATTGTAGCAATTTTGACATCTAAATAATCCCTCAATTGTTTCTTGTGCTTTTCTCGTACCAATCAACACACTCGATCCATGACATTTGGGGCACTTCATAAACAGCCACTTGGTTGGGCCTAACCTGACGTTTCTCAAAACTCGAGCAGACGAGGGAAATCGCTTATTTAAATATGAACCAAGGTATACCATATCCATCAGTTCTTCGATTATTTCAGGATATTCTGGTGGTGCTTTTTTAGATTTGATCCGTGTAACAGACAACCTAGCCAGATCCCTGAATACTTGAGCCCACGCTCCTTGTGGTTTATTTGCGATTTCTGTCTTAAGCGCCTCTAGGAGAAGAAGCGATATATTTTTCCATTCAGGCGCCCACCTGAATTCATTACCCCACCTATCAGTAAGGAGTACCTCACCTATGCTGAACCCCCTCTTGATAGGAACATGCTCAAAAGCAAACCACTTAAGTCTACGATACTTCTTCTTTTCTTCGTTCAATTCCCCTTTTCTCCATTATCACACCGACTCAATGCCTTATAACAAGTTTATCTACTAATAAAACATTATTTAGCTATATTGAACATAAGAGGGGGACGCCAGTGAAAAAGGATAACAAGAGATAAGGCAATATATTGGCTTTGGATGATACATAGCAAAGCATGGTCAAAGTTAGGGCTGTTGAAGAGGTAGTTGAAAATTTCGTCACTAGCGCTCCTACTGCCTCAATAAGATATCAGAGGCATTTAGAAAAAAGGGGAGTAAGAGATCCGGAGAAAGGTTCCATTAACTATGCATTGGGAACCATATTAAACTCCGGCTTACCCCATGAAAGATCGAAGGAGGTTCTCCGTGATGTTAGGGATAGAACAAAGCTCCTCCTTCGAGAGCTGGGAGACTACTGCGAAGAGGCCTTTAAATGGTTTCTTTTGGAAAACGCGGAGGCTGCAATTAGGGAGACACAGCCAGAAGTTGACAAAGGTCGCGAAGCCATAATTGAGGACGTTCATTTGATGCAAGGTATAATATCCGGACCAGATAGAAGCATCAACAAAGATGTGTTCAATAGGAAATCCGCATATCTTCTATACCACTGGGAATCTTGGCAAGCCGCTCGATGTTCCCTGTTAAATGCGCTATGCGGGTACTATGCTGTAGCGTTCGCCTCATTAAGATTGTCCCTAGAGCAACAACTCAGAGCGTCATTCTACCAAGCCCTCTGTGAAAGAAAATATCGCGAGACACTGTCTGTGTACGTATATCCCGATGATAAGAAAATCAGGCTTAAGGACTACCTTTTCGATAGGATTACCGACACAGAACAAGAAAAACTGGAGAAGAGTTCAGCTTCCCTCTTTGACATCATCGAAAGTAGGATGAAAGAGCTACCACAACTCCTTAGCGTTCGAGGAATTCTCATACCACAGCTTTCTGATTGGAAGGTACTAGGGAGAGAGAAAAAGGCAAGGAAGCTCTACAAAAAACTTTCTGCCGACGTTCATGGAACGCCCTGGAGAACAGATGTAGGAAGGTCATTACGTGAACGCGAGCCAAAGCTGTTTCAGACTCCGACTTTCATGAGGAAAGACTTTAGCGAATACGTAGAAACCCTAGTCAGAACGATGGACGTTTGCTGTAGTATAACGTTGGCCATGAATCAGGACTTGATACGGACGACTCCGAGTATTTCGTCATTTATGATAGACGAGATGAAGGAGAAAACGCTTAGAGAGCTTCGCATGGAGTTGACGATCGCCAAGTTACATGAAATCTTGGATATATGATTTGGTCCTCTTCTAATATATAAGTAATCTTATTAGAATAGACATTCTCCCCGACTCGCGCATTTACGGGCTCCCCTGAAGGTCCGAAGCTAAGATGCAAGCGCCAGTGGCTGTTCAGTTCTCGCTCCTGCCAGCAGGATCGAGCAAGTTCAGTACTAAGTTAGATGGATGTCTGTTACAAATATGACAACTACATCTTTACTCAAAACTTTATAGTACCTAAAATCATGGGATTCTGCCCTAGCTGCAGAACATCAATTGAGATACCTAACGCTACTTTTTGTCCTGAATGTGGCAAGAGACTAATAGGATCAGGCTATTACAATAGTAGACTATCGCTAACAGATAAACAGCACAGGCTTTCTCAACAACACCCTAATGATAAACTCGAGAGCGGGATTGAAAGGAAAACTGCACAAGAAATGTCCTTTTCTTCGCAACGCGTCGATGTCAAAAAATGGAAGGTTTTTACTGCTATTCTCTTAATAATGACAGTATGCCTAGCAAGTGGCTTATACTATTATTATACTAAATATAACGTTTTTTATTATACTTATTATAATCAATTAAGGGATGAATATGAAGAACTTACAAGTAAATATAATGATTTGAGGTCTATGTATGAGGCTATAAGTCAAGAGAGATATAGGATAAATGATTGGTATGCGTTATTGAGAAATTCAGTTAACCGCCGACTTGCCTTAGGCGATATGGGGGCCAAGTGGTTTGTCATGCCTGGTTTTAATGGCGCAGAGAAGGTTATCAATGATGTAACTGGCGGTTGGAGTGATAAGGCGAATTGGAATGAATATTGGGATGATATAAAGAAAATCTACGATTGGGTATTGGCTAACGTACAATGCACTAATGATCCCATGTATCCTCTTTTGCCTGAGTTGCTTTCTGGTCCTATACAAGAGGTCCAGGATTATTGGAGACTTCCCGAAGAGACTTTGGCAGGAAGGCAAGGCGATTGCGAAGACCAGGCTACTATGCTGGCGAGCATGCTGCTAACATATTGCGATGAGCAATACACGGTCTGGGTGATAGGTCTAACGGGTCAGTCAGGAGGACACATGGCAGTCGCATTCCCAGTCGAAGGGGACAAGTTGACGATCCTCGACACCGCGGGCCACTTCTACACGGGTAGTGAATATGGGGTTCTATGTGCTAAGGACATTCGAACAGCAGTTAACGAATGGACAAAATGGATCGATCAAGCTAATCCAGGTGCACACTTACATCTGATATTCTCACATACAGAATTAGAGAGGTTTTCGAGTATAGATGAGTTCGTTGATTGGGTGCCATCCAATGGTCATAAGGTCGTAAAACTCTTCGCTGATTTAGACATAATCCATTTCCAGTACATTACAATTATAGGATATTCTCCTATCGAGATAAATCTATACTATATCAATGAAGGTGAAACATCGACCATGATCGATTCTATATATATAAATGGCGTACCTGTGTTGAGCTATAGTCCAATCCCCATCTTAGGAGGCGATTTTGGGATCCTACCATCGCTTTGCGAACCACATGTGCAAAAGGAAGGGATAATCAATTTAATAAATGGTGTAGTTGATCCAAGTGGAAATCAACTAACACATGGGGTTACGATAAGAATAACCTTGCACATGACCAATGGCATAGAACATCGAACTTTGGGTTATACATTGTAGACGTTATTTATGGCATACGTTAAAAGATGAAGTATCTATCTGGCCTAAAGCTTGTCAACGGGTAGGTCAATTAATCAACACAAAATCGGATGAGTTTAAGAAAGCTGTGGATGCAAAGGCCAATCAGCTTTATAAGAAGCGACACATGGCAGAGCAACTGACTATTTCCATCCCGATGCGCCGATAGGGGAGTGGTTCATGATTCAATTTTTCTATACTTTGTCAGATGGACAAAGAAGGCCATGCCGAAAGCCTTGGCATCCGTGAACATCATTTCCACATTGACGGGGCTCAGACAAGAGCTTTTATGGTCTGCCCATAAGGAACTTTGAACTTTCTTCTGGTGTTTCGTAACCCTTGTTACTTGGGAGAGGCGAGACCACCGACCATTCCCCAGAAGCCCCCAGCAGTACCCACGCCCATGTATGTCAGGGCTTCTTGAATGGTCAATTGACCTCTCAGGTATCCTATAATAATGATTATAAAAACTATAGCCAGGATGATGTCCTCCTTCCCAAACTCGTATTTTGTTTCGCCTACACTGAATCTAAAAGAAATATTCATACATTAAGTGTAACCAGAGCAAAACTATGCATCCTAGGTGGAGGGACTCTAGAGCACTTTCTCTAATGTTATTAAGAGGGGTAAGCCAATACCGACGCAACTCACGAGCTCCCCAGCGGCTATCGCAGTCATTGTAGGTATCAGTGGTGCTCCATAGATAGCTGAGAGAAGAATCCCAGCTATGAACACCGCTATAATGATAGCAGGAATAAATGTTGCCAACAGCTTCCCCTTGTTACCAGCGATATCCTTGCAAAGGTAGGAGAAGCTACTCGCCAGAAGGTTTGC